>SCPN01000558.1_pt1 | contig 73283 bp, 59 predicted proteins | sample 6106831 | NCBI WGS metagenome assembly SCPN01 (sample SAMN10720447, study PRJNA508395) | human gut metagenome | isolation source: Participant 1, 0 month
GAATGTGAACCGCTCGGCAGACTGGAACGATAGGTATTCGGCTGACCGGACGTGCCCAGATGCAGGTTGCTGCCAATCTGCTGCATACCCTCGTACGCCGAAGCAGCCTTATTATAAGTATCTACCGAAACCATGTTCATCGAAGGATTACCCGGAACCGCCAGCGTCCATAGAACTGGTCGAAGCTTCAGGCGAATTGCCCTTCTTTGTGCCATCCGGATACTTCACCTGATACTCGTAATAGGTCATCGGTGCTTGTATGCATGGGCATATATACAGTCGTTCGTATCATTAGAATACTCGACCGTTATTTCCTTGCTTGTAGATTTTGTTGCACCAACAGTAAAGGTATGACTGGTATTAAATTCAACACCACCGCCAGTCTCAATCAGCGGTGCAACATATTCAAAGCCCGCCATGATATCAAAACCAAACGAACCGGATGCCGTTACTGCTACAGTATTATCCTTACTGTATCCGATTCCGGTCTGCGAGTTTCCGATATCGCCGTCATTCACCTCAGCAAAATGCGGCGATGCTTCCAGAATCGCCATTACCTTCGGGTCGGTGTAGCCGGTGCTGACGCTTTTGATCTTCGCGAGCATGGCATCGTTGTTTACATCTGCCGTTGTAAGCGCCAGATTGCAGTTGCTCTTGTCATAGTATGTCCAGTCATCCTCCCAGCGGCTGAACGTGCTGCCAGCCGAGCCTTTGTAAAGCTGACCAATCTTCAAAAACTGCTTGTCGAAGGTCTCCTGCTTGCGGTATTCAACGTAGTATACCTGTTCCATGCCCTGCTTATTGCCGTCAAAATTGCCGACAGCATAGTCCAGAATACCGCTGTTGTTGATGAGTCGGCCGCCCAGCCAGCGGTCATGGCCCTTATCCGAGCCGTCCAGGATAGACAGCTGCTGACTGCCGTTCACCGTGCCGACTTTATACATACTGCCGGAAATAAACAGATATTCCTGGGTGTTCACGCCGTCCGCTGCAACAGCCGCTACCGCGATCGGATTCTGCACATCGTCACCCTTGGTGCCGGTATTGGTAAAGCCGTTGGTGACAACTTCGGTCGCCTTGATTTTTTCTGTCCACGAATTATCCTTCGTGCTGTACTGATAGCTGTACGCCAGCAGCTTGCTCTTGTCGAAGTCGCAGTCCTGATAATTACCATTCTTATCGTAGTAGCCTACCGCAACAACTTCCGGCGGCATACTGCCGCTCGGCGCATTGCTGACATAACCGATGGTTACGCCCGCAAAACGGGCACGACCGCTTGCACCGTCATTGCTGTTCAGCAGCTTCTTGTTCATCATCTGCTTCCAGCTTTTATTGTTGTTGTAATCGTAAACCGTCAGATAGGATTTCTCGTAGTCGGTATGACCGTCATACGATTTCTCCTTCAGGTCATTGACATTGACCGTCATTGCCAGCTCGTCGATACCGTCCATATCCACGTCGCCGACTTCCATATCAACGCTCAGATGCGCGCGCAGCTCGTTATCGCCGTTGCCGTCGTGGTACAGCATGGCCTTCAGCGCGTCTCGGCCGCCGTCGATGACGTCACCGAGGTTGATTACGCGACCGTTGTCAGTCAGTGTGCTGCCGCTGAACGTATACTCCTTAATGCTGTCTACAGTAGCCGTATCCTTGTTATTGCCCGGCGTATAGATCATCAGCGTGTCCTTGCCGTCACCGTCAAAGTCGCCTGCGGCCAGACTCAGCATAGCGCGGGTCTGGTAAAATTTCAGTTTCTTGATGTACCTGCTGTCATCATCGTCACCAATCTGGACAACGTTCGATACCTTGCGGTCCTTGTTCGTCACATACAGACGAAGCCGTTCCGAACTTTTATCAAATACCAGATTCGCAATGTATTCATCCTTGCCGGTGCCGTTCGGATCAAACGCCACAGTCGCAATACGCTCAGCATTGCCGACATTGGTCGAGTTGCTCCACCGGAACGTAGACATCTGACTGCCCTTGCCGTTGGCTGCGCCCTCGTATGTCGTCTGGAACTCATCCGAGTCCACGCCGGCTACAACCAGCTCGTGGTTCTGGAACAGCGGAACCCATCCCAACGTGCCGTATGGGTTATTCCGCAGTGTGTCCTTGTCTGTTATGCCCGTTTTTTCTTCCGTGGGCAGACCAAAGCCGTCTCTTGCTGCTGCAGTATCTGCTGCCGCCGCCTGCGGCAGCACGATCTGCGGCAGCAGACCCGCCAGCATACTGCATATCAGCAGCAAACTGCAAATTCGTTTTTTCATCTTTCTTCCTCCTTGCCTTATGAAATAAACGGTTTCCACGGCTTTCCCCTTGCTTTACCGCGGAGCACCGTCCGAGGATACAGGTATTTCACCGTACTTTCAGTATAAGGGCAAAAAGGCGGCGGACGGCGAAGGTACCAAATTTGTTACCTTCGCCGTCCGCTGTAAATATTCAATTATTGCTCCTCGAGCCGATAGCCGCTGCTGCGGTACGAATTGACCGTGACCCTTGCATCCTCGCCGCCGAGCTTCTGCTTAAGCCGTGAAATCGTCATGCGCACGGCATGCGGATCGGCTCCCATCGGCTGCTGCCAGACCGCCTCGTACAGCTCCTGCGCGCTGACGCTGCGGTTCGGGTGCCGCGCCAGATACAGCAGCGCCGCAAACTCCTTCTGCGTCAGGTTCAGGTCGGTCTCTCCGATGTACGCACGTCCGCTCAGCAGATTCATCTGCAGCGGGCCAAGCCGTACTGCGCGTTCCTTCGGGTGCGCCGCACGCAGACGCGCTTCCACGCGGGCCATGAACACCTCCAAATCATACGGCTTTGTCAGATAATCGTCTCCGCCTGCGGTCAGACCCTTGACGATATCCTCATTTTCGCCCATAGCGGTCAGAAACAGGATCGGCACATCGTATTCCTGCTTGACCTCGCGGCACAGCGCCACACCGTCGCCGTCCGGCAGAAGAATATCCAGCACGATCAAGTCCACCGCGTGAAAGCACAGCAGCTCCCGGCACTTGTGTGCAGTTTCCGCCTGCAGGGTGCGGTAACCGCGCATGTGCAGTGCCGCGTCGTTGATCGCCATGATGTGCGGGTTGTCCTCCACCAGCAAAATCAGTTTATCTTCCACAATCGTTCTCTCCTTGTGTTTCGAGCGGCTTTTTCGGCAGTTCGAGCCGGAACACCGTGCCGTCTGCATCGGTGTGCTCCACCTCGAGCAAGCCGTGGTGAATCTTCATTGCGTCCGCGCAGATCGTCAGGCCGATACCGCTGCCGCCGTCGCCGCTGCAGCCCTTCTCAAAGATATGCGGCAGCAGGTCGGGTGCAATGCCGCTGCCGGTGTCGCTCACACGCAGGCACACCCACTCGCCCTCGTCCGCAATGCGGTAGGCGATCACGCCGTTCTCCGTGTGACGGTTGGCATTGACCGTCAGGTTGATGAGCACCTGCAGCAGCATTTCCGTATTGCCCCAGAGCGTAATGCCCTCTCCACTGTCGCTTTCCAGCCGGTTGTGCTTCTTTTCCAACATCGGACGGCACACATCCGCCGCGCCGGACAGCAGCTGCGCCGCGTCAATGACGCCCATCTCAATATCGGGTGAGCCGCCGTTGGCGAGGTCGATCAGCCGCGATACCAGCGCAGAAAGCCGCTGCGCCTCGGACGAAATGGTCTGCATGTGTTCATGCGCGTCCGCGTTGACCGCTCCGGTGCCAAGCTGCCAGTCGGTCAGCTGCGCATAGCCGCTCATAACCGTGAGCGGTGTTTTCAGTTCATGCGCCATCTGGTGCAGAAATTCGCTTTTCAGCCGGTTGAGCTGGGTCAGCACCTCGCGCTGACGGCGGCTCGGACAGCTCCTGTTCCCGGCGGTTGATCTTCAAACTGATGGCTCCCGCGATCAGGAATACGAACACCAGCAGATACGGCGGTGCCGCTCCGTGGCGCGTAATGGTCGTCACGATACGGCCGAATACCGCCTCGTATACATTCCGACCCGAGCAGCAACAGATAGCCGGAGCAGAACGAGCACGTCGTCCCACTCAGCCGCCGGATACGCCAGAACCGCCGAATCAGCTGTACGACCAGATACAGGAAAACGGCATCGAGAGATAATACCCGATCCTGCTCAGCGGTGCGATATCCTGCGTCGGCAGGATAAAATGCGCCGCCGCCAGCACATACAGCACCGCATAGCACCGCACAAACAATCGGCTTCGCCAGCTTTTCGTACAGGCTTTGCAGCAAAAGCAGCAGAAAACACGGCTGCAGCGTAATCATCAGCACCAGAAACCGATATGCGACTGCCCAGTTGTAATTTGCAGGCAGCAGATGCAGCACATAGAAATTCTGGTCGCGCAGACCGAGCAGCGCGCAGATGACCGCGAGGAAAACATACTTGATCTCGCCCTGAAAGACCGCAAACAGCAGAAAATACATGCCGAACAGGCACAGCGAACCGCCAAGCACCAGCGAATACAGATTCCGGCTTCGGCGCATGCGGTCGATGTTCTCCGCAGTGGACAGATGCATCTGCGTCAGACCGCCGCCTTCGCGGTGCACGAAATTCGCATACTGACAGACCACCTCGACCTCACCATCCTCGCCGGTGTAAATCGGTATGAGCATGTAGTCGATACGCGGCTCAGACTCCGCCGCAGACGCCCCCACCTTGCCGATTTCGAGCACTTTACTGCCGTTTACCAGCACGCGCGTGCTGTAATCGAATGAGTAGCCGCCGAGTGTCAGGTATTGTTTCGGCTGCGCGTGTATTTTCAGCCGGTATGAGCCGTATGGAATGGATTCGTCGCGTTCTCCCGGTTGGGCAGCGTCCAGCTCTGCGCCGCTGCCGAGCACCTCAGGATAGAACGTCCATTCACCGTCTATCTCATATACCGCCGACGAGAAATCCGCTGATGTTGCATCCAGTACGCCGTCCTGCGCTTCCATTGCGCTGAAATCTCCCGATCGGTTGGAAAACAGCAGCATCAGCAGCACAAAAACCAGCAGGATAGCCGCCGTTATCGATATATAGCGCATTCGTTTGTTCTTCATGGGCAGACCCCCCTTCAAATCTCATTATAGGAGAAAAAGCCCAATGATTCAACAAGTTAATTTTTCGATTGACATAATGGAGAATGGAAAATGGAGAATTGAGAATGAACGTAAAGATTACGTTATACTGTAGGGCGGGGTGCCCTCACCCCGCCGTTTGTAAATCACTTGCAATCGTGTAACCGTAGGGGCGACCAGTGGTCGCCCACGCATCCATTAAACCATAGTGCGGGAGGCCAATGGCCTCCCCTACGAGATTAATGCTGCCGATGAATTTACATCCGGCGGGGTGAGGCAGAAGGTGAATTGCGGCAAAGCTGCAAGAGAAGCCACTCTGGTGTACCCCGCCCTACGATTACATTTCATCTTCCATTCTCCATTTTCAATTTTCCATTTTCGTATCATTACATCTCAATTTTCCCAAAGAAAAACCGGCCGCTCACGCAGCCGGTTTCAATTTCACAAAATGCAGGGAATGTTATTCCTTGTTCAGCGCCTCCAGACGAGCCTTATTCGCTGCGATAACCTTTTCCTGTACCGGAACCGGTGCCTCATCGTAGCGCTCGAACTGGGAAACAAACGAGCCTCTGCCCTGCGTCATGGAGCGCAGCTTGATCGCGTAATCGCCAAGCTCTGCCATCGGGCACTCGGCTACGATCTCCTGCTTGCCGCCGTCGAGCGGATTCATGCCCATGATGGGCCGCGGCGCTTGTTCAGATCGCCGATAACATCGCCCATGTAGGAATCCGGGATAACGACCTTGAGCGAGCAGACAGGCTCGAGCAGAACTGGATTTGCCTGCGGGATACCAGCCTTGTAGGCCAGACGGGCCGCCATCTTGAAGGACAGCTCGTTGGAGTCTACATCGTGGTAGGAGCCGTCGAGCAGGGTTGCACGCAGACCAACCATCGGATAGCCGGCCAGAACGCCATGCTCCATCGCCTCGCGAATGCCCTTGTCAACTGCCGGATGGAAGTTCTTCGGTACGGAACCGCCGAAAATCTTCTCCTGGAACAGGTAATCGCCCTCGGCATACGGTGCAAATTCCATCTTAACGTGGCCGTACTGACCATGGCCGCCGGACTGCTTCTTATGCTTGCCTTCTACCGTAACAGCCTTGCGGATCTTCTCGCGGTACGGAACGATCGGGTCGGTCAGCGTAACCTCTACGCCAAACTTATCCTTCAGCTTGGAGCACAGAACGTCCAGATGAATATCGCCGGCACCGGAGATCAGGTGCTGCTTGGTTTCCGCGTTGAACTCGGTATCGAAGGACGGATCCTCATCATGCAGACGAGCAAGACCGGTGGAGATCTTCTCCTCAACGCCCTTTACCTTAGGCGCGATTGCCTGCGTGTAGCACGGCGGCGCAATCTCGATCGGCTCAAGCTCAACCTTGCGAACGCTCATCGAAAGCGTATCGCCGGTCTTGGTGGTAACCAGCTTGGAAACCGCGCCGATGTCGCCGCAGCCGATCACCGGAACCTCGGTCGTCTTTTTGCCGCATACAGTGAAGATGTGGCCCATCTTCTCGTTTGCATCGGCACGCTTGTTGACCAGCGTCATATCCTGCTTGACCTCGCCGGACATAACCTTAAAGTAGGAGAAGCGGCCGTACTGGTCAGCGACCGTCTTAAATACAAATGCACAGGTAGAGCCGTTCGGGGTGCAGTTGATCTCAATCAACTCGCCCTTTTCGTCCTCGCAGATCTCGACCGGCTTTTCATCGGGAGACGGCATGTAGTCCGCAATGCCCTTGAGCAGTGCGTAGGAGCCGATACCGGTTGCAGCAGTGCCGCAGAATACCGGCGCGAGAACCAGATCCTTCACACCCTGACGGATACCGGCGATCAGCTCTTCATCCGAGAACTCTTCGCCTGCGAAGTAACGCTCCATCAGGTCCTCAGACAGCTCGGCGATGTTCTCGCACAGTGCTGCACGGTGCTGGTCGATACGGTCCTTCATGTTGTCCGGGATCGGGATCTCGACACGCTTGTTGCCTTCCATGCGGTACGCCTTGCGGATAACGCAGTCCACAATGCCGACGGTATCGCGGTTGCCCTCAAAAATCGGGACAACGATCGGCGCTACCGATACGCCGAACTGCTTCTGCAGCTTGTGCAGAGAGTTATAGTAATCCGAGTTTTCCTCGTCGATCTTGGAGATGTAGAACATACGCGGCATTGCGTGCTCCTCACAGTGAGCCCAAGCCTTTTCGGTGCCGACGCCCGGACCGGACTTGCCGGTTGCGACGATCAGCGCGGACTCCGCAACGCGCAGTGCGCACTGCACTTCACTTTCAAAATCAAAGAAACCCGGGGTATCGAGCAGATTGATCTTGCAGCCGTTCCACTCTACCGGCGCTACAGCCGTGGAAATGGAAAACTTGCGCTTGATCTCTTCGGGATCAAAGTCACAAACCGTGTTGCCGTCCGCGATCTTGCCAACGCGGTCGGTTACACCGGCGATATTGAGCAGGCTCTCGACCAGCGAGGTCTTGCCGTCGCCGCCGTGACCCATCAGACATACATTACGGATCTTGTTAACCGGATAATTCGCCATAGTTTATATTACACTCCCCTGCCCTAACCTGTCATCGTGCCCTGCCGGCACGTTATACTCCTGGGCGCTTTGTTTCGCGGGAGCAATCCTCTCTTTGCTGGATCGTTCCCCTTCTTCGTTATTATACACCATACAAACCAGGTATGCAAGCAGTTTTTTGTGCAATTTTCATGTAGCATTTTTCACAACGCCGTCGAATAACAGCGGCGGCCACTTAGTGTACGTTTCGCACACATTCTGATAAAAAATCCGAATTTTCCTTTGTTTTTTGCATTTCTGAAAGATTTTCAGCAAAATCACTCGCTTTTGTTTATTTCTTACAAATAAAATGATATAATTTTAGTGCTACTTCACAAAGGAAGAAAAAACACCCTTCGCACAATCTGACAAAGGGAAGCCTGTGACGGCATTTTGCACAGCTGGCCGTTCCGCCGATCTCAGGCAATATTCTGCCGCAGTTTTACAACACGATAGACGCATCTCCGGCGGTCAAGCATTTTTGCGGTATCTCGAATATCGCAGTAACTGAGAACGGAGAATTAACATAACGGTTGCATTCTCCATCCTCAATTCTCCGTTTTCCATAAAAAAGCCGCTTACCTGTCGGTAAGCGGCTTTGGGCTTCTTTAGTTCAGGAAATCCTTCAGCTTCTTGGAGCGCGACGGATGACGCAGCTTACGCAGCGCCTTTGCTTCAATCTGGCGGATACGCTCGCGAGTTACGTTGAATTCCTTGCCAACCTCCTCGAGGGTGCGGGTATGGCCGTCCTCGATGCCGAAGCGCAGGCGCAGAACCTTTTCCTCACGCGGCGTCAGAGTCTTAAGCACCTCGACGAGCTGCTCCTTGAGCAGCATAAAGGAGGCCGCCTCTGCCGGTTCCGGCGCGTCGTCGTCCGGGATGAAGTCGCCGAGGTGAGAATCCTCCTCCTCGCCGATCGGCGTCTCGAGCGATACCGGCTCCTGCGCGATCTTCAGGATGTCGCGCACACGGTCAACCGGCATGTTCATCTCCTTGGCGATCTCCTCCGGGCTGGGATCGTGGCCCAACTCCTGCAGCAGCTGGCGGGAAACGCGGATAACCTTGTTGATGGTCTCAACCATGTGTACCGGAATACGGATCGTACGCGCCTGATCCGCAATCGCACGGGTGATTGCCTGACGGATCCACCACGTTGCGTAGGTAGAGAACTTAAAGCCCTTGGTGCTGTCGAACTTCTCAACTGCCTTGATCAGACCGAGGTTGCCCTCCTGGATCAGATCGAGGAACAGCATGCCGCGGCCGACATAGCGCTTTGCGATAGAGACAACCAGTCGCAGGTTCGCCTCAGCCAGACGCTTCTTTGCACGGTCGCCGAGCTTGATATCCTTTTCAAGCTGTGCGCGCTCCTCCGCCGGAATGGCATCGCCTTCGTTTGCGATACGCTCTGCGGCCTCGTTGCCCTTCTGCATCCGCTCTGCGAGCGTTACCTCCTCCTCAGGGGACAGCAGATCGACCTTGCCGATCTCCTTCAGATACATGCGGACCGGATCGTCAATGGCGAACGTCTCAGCCATGGCAGAGGTATCGACCAGTTCTTCCTCCGGAACCTCTTCCACTTCCTCCGGCTCAAAGGAGTCGTCATCGTCACCGATGACCTTCTCCAGCACACCGTTCGTCTCGACCTCGATGCCCATGGTCTCGAGCGTCTCGTACACCTTGTCGATGTCCTCGCTCGACAGCTCCAGATGGCTCAGTGCATCCGAGATCTCCTTGAGGGTCAGTCGGCCGTTCTTCTTGCCAAGCGCGAGCAGGTCGCGCAGGATCTGCTGCTGTGCTGCCTGCTGCTCCTGTGCGTTTGCGGCTGCATTTGCGTTTGCTTTCGTCATATCGTTTGTCCTCCCGCGTTTTGTTTTTTGATGCGTCCGAATGTAAGCAGCGGGTCCTCTCCCGCCTGCGTAATGGTTCCATCCTTGACGCGCTGCATTCGTATGGTGTTTATGTATTCCTGCAGTTCCCCTCGATGCTCTCCAGCCGGAATGCCGGGTTCGAGTATCGCAGACAGCAGGCTCATTTCGTTAGGCTCCAGCCATCCCTCAAAGGACAGCACATCGACCATCTGGTCGTTTCGGTTCAGCTCCAGCACGCGCTCGTATATCTTACGCAGCACCGGTGCGGAAAACCACGCCGGCTGCAAGTCCTTTTCGGCAACGGCAATCAATTTCTGGTCCGAGAACAGAAGTCTAAGCACATTCTCCTCGGCCTTGGCGGATTTCATGTCGGTATACGCCAGCGACCTGTCCTTCGGCTGCGCCAGTCCGACCGGAGAGCGTATCTCACGCCGTTCGGCGGCCTTTCGCCGCTTGCGCTGAATACCGAGTTCGCGCCGAACCTCAACGTTCATGGCTTCGGCGGTCACGCCTGCCATCTTGGCGGCACGTCCGGCGTAGACCTCGCGCTCAATGGTACTCTCGATGCCGGCGAGCATGCGCGCTGCATCTCTGAGGAACAGCACGCGTGCTTCATCATCCTCAAGATCGTACTTTGCGGCGATCTGCTCAATGCGGAACGCGTTGTGGTCCTCGCTTCGCTCGATCAGGCTGCGGAACGCATCCGCACCGCGTGCCTTGATGAATTCATCCGGGTCCTTGGCTCCCGGAATGCGCAGCACCTTGACCTGCAGATCACATTTTTTCAGGATGTCGATCGCGCGCTGTGCCGCCGCCTGACCGGCTCCGTCCGCGTCATACGAGATGACAATGCGGTCGGTATGCCGCGCAATAATGCGCGCCTGCTCCTCGGTCAGCGAGGTGCCAAGCGATGCAACCGCGGAATCAAATCCCGCCTGATGCAGCGCGATGACATCCATATAGCCCTCGGATAAGATAAAATAATCGTTCTTCGTGCTTTTTGACAGGTTGAGCGCAAACAGATTGCGGCTCTTGTGGAAGATCGGCGTTTCCGGCGAGTTCAGGTACTTCGGCTTGGAATCATCCAGCACACGGCCGCCGAATGCGATCACATGACCGCGCACGTCGATGATCGGGAACATGACACGGTTGCGGAACCGGTCGTAAATATGTCCCTTTTCGCTGCGGCTGACCAGACCGGCGTCCATAAGTTCCTCGCGCGTGTAGCCTTTGGCCGTCATCGCATCGATGAGCGCATGGAAGGAATCCGGTGCATAGCCGAGTCCGAAACGGTTCATCGTCCTTCGGGACAGACCTCGGTTGATAAAATACTGCTGTGCGGTTCGGTTTTCCGGCCGCCAGAGTGTGTCATAATAATAGCGTCCGGCATCCCTGCAGAGCGCGTACAGACGCTCTCTGTGGCGCGCCGCTTTGCGCTCGGCTTCGCCCTGTTCGGGTATCTGCATGCCCGCCCGCTCGGCGAGATAGCGTACCGCATCCGGGAAGGTCAGACCTTCCGCCTTCATAATAAAGGTGATGACACCGCCGCCTGCGCCGCAGCCGAAACAGTGAAAGATCTGCTTGTCCGGCGAAACCGAAAACGAACCGGTTTTCTCGTTGTGGAAGGGACACAGACCGAAATAGTTCGCGCCGCTCTTTTTCAGCTGCACATATTGTGAAACGATCTCTACAATGTCGTTCCGCGCGGACAGCTCGTCCAGAAATATACGGTCAAACGGCATTTCGTGCCCCTCCTTCCCTATTTATCGAACGAAAACGAATATATGATACCCATTTTCGTTAATCCTCAATCTTATTCCAGCTTTTCGGAATAAATAAATTCTTATAGACCGCTATCGAGTAGCGGTCGGTCATGCCTGCAACATAGTCGCACGCGATCCGCTCGAGCGCCTCCCCCCGGGCCTGCAGCACGAAGTAATCATCCGGCAGCTCGTCGGGATGCTCGATAAAATATTCATACAAACTGCGCAGCATGGATTTTGCGCGTTTTTCCTCGCGCTGTGCAGCCGTGCCGTGGTACACATGATCAAACATAAACTGCCGCAGCTCCATCATGTCCGCGTGCATCTGCTCGTCCATGCCGATCTCCAGATACCGCTGACCGTACTCGATCATCGCCGTCACCAGCGTGTCAATGCGCTTGCCGTGCGTCTCACCCAGGCGTTTCCTCAAATGCTGCGGAATATCGTTCTCGCGGATAATGCCCGCGCGTACCGCGTCATCAATATCATGGTTGATGTAGGCAATGCGGTCGGCAAAGTGGATAATGCGGCCTTCCGGCGTGCTCGCCTTGCGCCTGCCGGTATGGCAGACAATGCCGTTGCGCACCTCGCGCGTAAGGTTCAAATTCTCGAGCACGTCCACAACGCGCAAACTCTGCTCGTTGTGCCGAAACCCGAACGGACAAGCCTCGTCAAGCGCCGCCTCTCCGGCGTGACCGAACGGCGTATGGCCGAGGTCGTGTCCAAGCGCGATAGCCTCGGTCAAATCCTCGTTGAGCCCGAGCGCCCGCGCGATCGTCCGCGCAATCTGCGCGACCTCGAGCGTATGCGTCAGCCGAGCACGGTAGTGGTCGCCCTCCGGCGAGATAAATACCTGCGTCTTGTTGCCCAGCCGCCGGAACGCCTTTGAATGGATAATACGGTCCCGGTCGCGCTGAAAGCAGGTGCGGTACGGACACGGTTCCATCGGGCGCAGCCTGCCTGCGGAGCTGTCCGCAAAGGTCGCCCACGGCTCAAGCACCGCGTGCTCGCGCTGTTCGTTCTGTTCTCGAATGGTCATATGTACCGCCTCCTCAGCCTCGGAGAATCCGTCACATAATAGTTATACGAAACGAAATCTGAAAATCCTCTTTTTTTCACAAAAATTTTTTCAGAATTTTGTGAGCCTTGCAAGCCGATATTTACTTGACACGCCGACCCATGAATCGGGTCTCCATGACCTCGGCGTAAACCTGCCCTGCCGTGGCTTCGGCAAGCGCCCGATTGAGCTCGTCCTCCCGACCGGCGGGCAGCGTCACGGTCAGCGTTACATCCGCGCCGTAGTCGGTCTCCTCGACCGCGCAGTCGTGATCAGGCAGCAGGTGCAGAATAATCTCGTACAGATTGTACGGGCACGCGATGAGCGCCCCCGTGTACAGGCTCATGCGCTGCACGCCCGCCGCCGCGATCGCGACCTGTGCGCCCTGCGTGTACGCGCGGACCAATCCGCCCGTGCCGAGCAGAATACCGCCGAAATAGCGCGTGACAACGCAAACGCAGTCGGTCAGGTTCTCGTGGCGCAGCACCTCGAGGATCGGCATGCCTGCCGTGCCCTGCGGTTCTCCGTCATCCGAGTAGCGCATCACATTGCCTTCACGGAGAATGTAGGCGTAGCAGTTGTGTGTCGCGTCCCAGTAGGTCTCGCGCATCTCCTTTATCTTCGCTACCGCCTCTTCGGCGGTTTCAACGTGCCACAGCCGTCCGGTGAACTTGGAGCGTTTTTCTTCAAATTTGTCCTCGCCGTAATCGGCAAAAGGCACAAAGTAGTCTTTTTCCATCTATTTCACTCCGATGGGAAATTTAATTGAGAATTATGGTATCGCGCTGCGCGCGATGATTTAAGGCAATACCGCATAATTGAACAAGAGTGATTTGCGAGTAGATTTTGCGTACTGACGAGGCACAGTTTTGCGGTAATACTTGATGTATTACCGTGAAACTGCAACAAAGTCAGGACACAAAATTTCCGCAAAGCACCGCCGCTTTAATTGTGCGGTGTTGCCTTAATACCGTCCTGCGGACGGACCCCTCATCGCAGCGCAGACGGAACTCGCGCAAGGATAGCTTGTCGCAGCGCGGACGGAACTCGCGCAAGGATAGCTTGTCGCAGCGCGGACGGAACTCGCGCAAGGATAGCGACATTTTCCATTCTCAATTCTCAATCTTCCATTATATAAGTTGAAACTCTGCCGTAGGTCTTATCATCCACAACCGCCTCGACAATCGTGCCTTCTGCGGCATAGTCGGTCGAGTCGATCTGCGCTTCACGGTGCAGCATATCGAGCACGGCGCCGTCGCTGTACGGGATGCACAGCTTTACCTTATGCTTGCCCTTGCCGAGCGCCTTTTCGATGGCAGTCAGCAGGTCGTCAATGCCCTCGCCGCTCTTTGCAGAAATCTTCACGCCCTCATCCGGCCGGATGAACGGAATGACATCCGGGTCGCACTTATCCGCCTTGTTGTACACCATCACGCGCGGAATATCCTGTGCGCCGAGCTGTGCCACAACCTTATCCACAGTCTGTGCATGAATCTGCCAGTTTTCGTCCGAAACGTCCACAACATGCAGCAGCAGATCGGCATACGCCAGCTCCTCGAGCGTTGCCTTGAACGCCGATACGAGATGATGCGGCAGCTTGCGGATGAAGCCTACGGTATCGGACAGAAGGATTTCCTGCGTATCCGAAATGCGTTTTTTACGCGTGGTCGGGTCGAGCGTATCGAACAAACGGTCGTTCGCCTCGATGCCCGCACCGGTCAGGGTGTTCAGCAGCGTGGACTTGCCCGCATTCGTGTAGCCGACAATGGCAACCAGCGGCAGCTCGGCCTTTTTGCGCTGGCGGCGCTGCACGGAGCGCACCTGACGCACCTGCTCCAGATCACGGCGCAGCTTGTCGATGCGGCTGCGGATGTGACGGCGGTCGCTCTCCAGCTTGCTCTCACCGGGTCCGCGCGTGCCGATGCCGCCGCCGAGACGGCTCATCGCCTTGCCCATACCCGCCAGACGCGGCAGAATATACTGGTACTGCGCCAGCTCGACCTGCAGCTTGCCCTCGCCGGTGCGCGCACGCTGCGCGAAAATATCGAGGATGAGCGCCGAGCGGTCGAGTACCGTGCGGCCGGTCAGCTCCTCCAGATTGCTCATCTGCGACGGCGACAGCTCGTTGTCGAACAGGATCAGACTTGCGTCGTTCATCTCGGCAAGCTGCTTAACCTCTTCCGCCTTGCCCTCACCGATAAACGTGCGGGCATCCGGCGCCGGACGGCGCTGCAGCGTCATCGCAACGGCCTCCGCACCGGCAGTCTCCGCCAGTGCGCGCAGCTCGTCCATCGTGCGCTCGTCCGCATCCTGATCGGTGTTGAAGCTCGGACACGACAGACCGACCAGAACCGCCCGTTCGATCTGCTTTTCTTCTGTTTGATTGGTAAACGGCATGGAAAATTCCTCCTTGCTGTTAAATTGTCCTCTATATTTATTACACCCAAACGCAAAACCGTACAAGACTTGATTTTCCGTCCGATTTGCGGTAATATAAAGGTAAACAAAGTGAATATTTTTCCGTCACGGTTGGTCGTGGCGGATTTTTGTTATATAGAAAATGCCCTATCGTTGTAAGCCAGCGCACCCTGCGGTAACATCTGTTATCAAATTAAACTCGTAGTTGCTGTCCATAACAACGCGTAAACGAGTTGCGCGGCACAGATATGCCGCGCCTGCGCAGAGTAAACCGTCTGTGCAGCAGTATGGTATCCGGCACTGCGGATAGGCCGGGACATGGGAGCACACTGTGCTCCCCTACGGTAGAAAAAATCCTCTGCCGTTCCCCTATTTCGGAGCGGTCGCCGGTCTCTGGTCTGCGCCAAACTAAGAAACAAAGGGAAACGGGAGTTAAGAGGGTAAAAACCGCAGGTGTCTACCCTCTTGCCCCCAGCGGGCAGCATATAGATAACGAAAAAGCCACCGAAAACACGTTTCGATGGCTTTTCTCATTACTTGTCCAGATTGAAACGCTTCTTGAAGCGATCAACACGTCCGCCGGTGTCTACCAGCTTCTGCTTACCCGTGAAGAAGGGGTGGCACTTGGAGCAAACGTCAACGACGATGTTCTCCTTGGTGGAGCCGGTCTCAATGACATTGCCGCAGGCACAGCGGATCGTGGTCTGCTTGTAGTCGGGATGGATGCCCTGTTTCATGTTGTTTCACCTCTTTCCACGGATATGTTTACATATCTCCAACAGTCGTAAAATTATCTTACCACATGTTTTCCGAAAATGCAAGCATTATTTTTCATAAATCAGATTTTCTTCTTTCCAGCCCTCGAGCACGGGAATCATGGACGCTGCAAGCTGCTTTGCGCCTGCCAGATCGTGCAGCAGATAATTGCCGCACTCAATGCGGCTCGCGCCCGGAATCTCGCCTTCGTAAGCGGCGATAAACGCCATGCTCTCCTGCACGAGCGCAATCGCATCCGACGGCTTCATATCGCGCACAAGGAAGTAGAAGCCGGTCTGACAACCCATCGGGCCGCAGTAGATGATCTGATCGGCAAACTTCGAGTTGCGTGCATACGTTGCAAACAGGTGCTCAAACGTATGCCCCGCCGCAGGCTGGATGTAAGTACCCGCATTCGGGTACACCATGCGGATGTCATAGGTGGTGATGTCACCGTCGATACGCGAGGTATACATACCCGGCTTGAGTTTATCGTGGTTTACTTCAAAGCTGGCAATTCGTTTCATGCCTTTGCCTCCCTTTCAATACCGAGGAATCGAAGCTCCGTGCGGTATTCGCGCCAGAGCAGAATATACGAGATAAAGAATGCCGCGATCTCCGCGATCGGGAACGAGTACCAGACGGCATTCAAGCCGAACTGCTGACCCAGAATCCACGCCGCCGGAAGAATGACGACCAGCTGACGGCAGACAGACACGATCAGGCTGTTCATGCCGCGTGCGGTGGCCTGAAACAGCGTGGAGTTGATGATGCCGAACGCCGCGCCGAGGAACGACAGGCTGATGGTCTTGAGCGCCGGAACGCCGACCTCGATCATCTCCTGTGCTGCCGCCGCATCGGACTTGTCCACAAACAGCATGAGCATCTGCTCGGGCAGCAGCTGGAACAGCACCAGACCCAGACCCATGATGACGACAGCCGCCGTCAGCGTGATCTTATAAGCACCCATCAGGCGCTTGCGGTTGCGCGCGCCGTAGTTGTAGCCCATAACCGGCAGCGCGCCCTGATTGAGGCCGAATACCGGCATAAAGACGAAGGTCTGCAGCTTGAAATACACACCGAGTACGTTGACCGCCGTCTGCGAGAAGGCGATCAAAATGCCATTCATGCCCGCCGTCATAACGGAAACGACGCTCTGCATGACAATACCCGGCAGGCCGACACGGTAAATGTCCTTGATCGTCTGTCCGCGCCACTTGAACTCGCGCATGTTGACATTCAGCACCTTCTGTTGACGGAACACACCCCAAAGACCGAGCGCCATACCGAATATCTGGCCGATAACGGTCGCGAGCGCCGCACCGCGGATGCCCATCTCCGGGAACGGACCGATACCGAAGATCATCAGCGGGTCAAGGATGATGTTGATGATCGCACCGGTCAGACCCTGACACATCGGGATGATCATGTTGCCGCCGGACTGCTGGATCTTCTCGCACATCATCGAGATCATAACAAAAATACTCATGCCGACCGCAAGGTGCGAATACTGGATAGCGTAAGCCGAAACCGCCTCGCTCGCACCGAATGCGCCGACGAATACACCCGAAAATCCCCAGCCGAGGATGAAGAATGCGATGCCGCCAACAACCGCCAGCGCAACACCGTGCTCTGCCGCCGAGTCCGCGTGCTTCTGGCGCTTTTCACCCAGACGGCGCGCAATGAGTGAGTTTACGCCCACGCCTGTGCCGACACCGATCGCCACGACCAGCATCTGCAGCGGATATACGAGCGAAACCGCCGCCAGCGCATCCTGCGAATACTTGGCCACGAAGATACTGTCCACGATATTGTACAGCGCGTTGATGATCATGGAGATCATCGCCGGCAGTGCCATCGAAAAGATCAGCGGACCCATTTGGGCGGTTCCCATTTTATTCTGTTGTTCCAAAAATTTCAGCCTCCCAACGTAAAAGGAAGCCGCGTTAGGATTTCTAACGCAGCTCCATACTCTTCCTATATAATAGGATATGATGCGTTATATTGCAAGTGTTTTTTACAGTTTATCCGCAAGTTCGGCAAAGGAATGCTCGACGAACACATCGCTCACCTGCCGGAGCGTGTCTTCGCCCTCCGCGTAGGCGGGCTCTGCCATACCGCAGAGCGCAAAACCGGCTTTTTTCGCCGTTACGCCCGCATACGGCGCATCCTCAAACACCATGCACTCGCCTGCTGTCAGGCCGAGGCGGCGGGCGGCTTCGAGATAGATGTCCGGCTCGTACTTGGGCACGCCTACGTCCTCGATGGTGAGCATGAACTCGAAATATTTCATCATGTCGCGGTCGATAAGCGCCTTCTCCGCGTGGCGGCGTGCCGTCAGCGTAGCGATGGCCATTTTGACGCCGCGTGCGCGCAGACCTTCGAGAAAGTCGATTACACCGTCCTTGGGCTTTGCAATCGTCTCGTAGCGGGAGGTAATCAACTCGTCCATGCCGTCGAGCATCTGCTGACGGGTCAGCGGCAGATTCGGATAGCGTTTCAGAAAATACTCCGCGACCTGCGGCTGCGAAAAGCCCTCGCACACCGCGTAGTCCGCATCCGTGATGTGAACGTCGAACTGCGCAAGGTAGCGCTGTGTCAGTCGTTTCCAGACCGGCATGGAGTCCAAAAGCGTGCCGTCCATGTCGAAAATTGCACCTTTGAAATTCTGCATTGGTTTTGTTCCTTTCGAGAACGTATATCGTAGGGCGTGACGACCTCGGCACGCCGCCTTTTCAGCAACTGCACATGATTTACACGGCGCGCCGAGTCGTCGCGCCCTACGGATGGTTGGTTATTTGGTTTTTCGGTCGATATATCTCGGCTGGAGCTTGGAATAGATGATTTTCTGCTCACTGTACAGGCCGTAGTAGCCGGAGAGCATATACGAGATGGCGATGACCAGCGCGAACAGCGCAAGGCTCTGACCGCCGAACAGCTCATACGCCAGCAGGATGGATGTAAGCGGCGAATTTGTCACGCCGCAGAACACGGCCGTCATACCGAGACCGGCCGCAAAGGATGGAGCCAGACCGAAAAATCCGCCGTAGGCGGCGCCGAAGGTCGCGCCGATGAACAGCACGGGCACGATCTCACCGCCTTTATAGCCGACGCCGATGGTGATGGCCGTCAGCACCAGCTTGAGGAAAAACGCCTCGTAGGCCGCATGACCGGCAATCGCGCGTTCAATGACCTGCATGCCTGCACCGTTGTAGTCTCGGGTGCCGAGCAGCAGGCTGATGAGCACCACGACCGCGCCGCCAACCGCAATGCAGGCGTACTGGTTCGGCAGAAAATGCTTGAACAGATGACCGATTTTATGGAAGATGACGCACACGAGCGCACTCAGTCCGGCGCAGACCACGCCGAACGCCACCAGCTTTACAATGAGCAGCACATCCGTATTTTCCGGCACACCGGAGAGCGTAAACGCAGTCGTGCCGCCGCCAAGCTGCAGCGCTACCTGATGCGCGATCACGCTCGCGAGGATGGACGGAAACAGCGCCGCGTAGTACATCACGCCCACGCTGATAACCTCCATTGCGAACACGCTCGCCGCAAGCGGTGTGCCGAACAGCGCCGAAAAGCACGCTGCCATGCCGCACATGGTGATCGTGCGGGAATCCTTGTCGTCCAGGTGCATCAGATGTCCGATATTGCCCGAAATCGCACCGCCGAGCTGCAGCGCCGCACCTTCTCGTCCGGCAGAGCCGCCGCACAGGTGGGTCAGCACCGAGGTGATGAAGATGCTCGGCGCAAGCCGCAGCCGCACCGGATGATCCTGCCGCACCGAGGTCAGGATAAAGTTAGTGCCGCGCTCAAGCGGCATATCCATTTTACTGTACCAGAACGCGATGAAAACACCGACCAGCGGCAGAAAATACAGTGTCCAGCTCTGCTCCTGCCGGGTTTCGGTCGCCCATTCAAGCGCGTGCTCAAACGCCGCGCCGACCGCGCCGACGACCACGCCGATGATTACCGCAAACAGGCACCATCTCGCAAAAATGCTGATATTATGCCGCATGCGGTACCACGAGCCGTACAGCTGCCGCAGCAGACGGCGTCCCGGCTTGTTATTCTGAGGCATAGCGCCCCTCCCCCTTCACGCAATCTCATTTCCGATAAGAATTGCCCCGCAGAGATAACCTGTGGGGCAATTTGTGAGTAAACTATGCTTATTTGCTCGTAGATGAGGTTTCCTTGAGCACAACATCATGTGCGCCGCCCTCGACGATCGAGGTTGCGGATACCAGCGTGATCTTTGCCTTCTTCTGGAACTCCGGAATGGACAGAGAGCCACAGTTGCACATGGTGGAACGAACCTTGCTCAGGGTCAGGCCGAGGTTGTCCTTCAGCGAGCCTGCGTACGGAACGTAGGAGTCAACGCCTTCCTCGAAGGACAGTTTCTTGTCGCCGCCCAGGTCGTAGCGCTGCCAGTTGCGGGCACGAGCAGAACCCTCGCCCCAGTATTCCTTCATGTAGCTGCCGTTGATGTTGACCTTGTTCGTCGGGGACTCGTCAAAACGAGAGAAGTAGCGGCCGAGCATGAGGAAGTCAGCGCCCATAGCCAGCGCCAGCGTGCAGTGGTAGTCGTGAACGATACCGCCGTCCGAGCAGATCGGAATGTAGATGCCGGTCTCCTCGAAATACTCGTCACGAGCGGCTGCGACCTCGATCAGCGCGGTAGCCTGACCGCGGCCGATGCCCTTCTGCTCACGGGTGATGCAGATGGAGCCGCCGCCGATGCCGACCTTGATGAAGTCCGCGCCGGCCTCAGCGAGGAAACGGAAGCCCTCACGGTCAACAACGTTGCCCGCGCCGACCTTTACACTGTCGCCGTACTTTGCGCGTACCCAGGACAGGGTGCGGCTCTGCCACTCGGAGAAGCCCTCGGAGGAGTCAATGCAGAGAACGTCTGCGCCCGCCTCAACCAGTGCCGGAACACGCTCTGCATAGTCGCGGGTGTTGATGCCTGCGCCGACTACATAACGCTTGTGCTCATCGAGCAGCTCAAGAGAGTTTGCCTTGTGGCTGTCGTAGTCCTTGCGGAATACCATATAAACCAGATGCTGCTTGTCGTCTACCAGCGGCAGAGAGTTCAGCTTGTTGTCCCAGATGATGTCGTTTGCGATCTTGAGGCTGGTATCTGCCGGAGCGGTGATCAGCTTGTCAAACGGAGTCATGAACTCCTCAACCTTAACGCTGCGCTCCATGCGGGAAACGCGGTAGTCGCGGCTGGTGACAATGCCGAGCAGCTTGCCGTTAGCGGTGCCGTCATCGGTAACAGCCATGGTGGAGTGACCGGTGCGCTCCTTCAGCTTGAGAACCTCCTCAAGGGTGGTGTCCGGCTTTACGTTGGAGTCGGATACGATGAAGCCTGCCTTGTAGTTCTTTACGCGGGAAACCATGGCAGCCTCGCTCTCGATCGACTGCGAACCGAAGATAAAGGAGATACCGCCCTCCTGCGCCAGTGCGATTGCCATACGATCATCCGATACCGCCTGCATGATTGCGGAAACCATCGGAATGTTGGCATACAGCGCGGATTTCTCGCCCTTTTTATACTTAACGATTGGTGTGCGCAGGCTTACGTTCGCCGGCATGCACTCCGCAGAGGAATACCCCGGTACCAGCAGATATTCGTTAAAGGTATGCGAAGGTTCACTGAAATAATACGCCATTTCGTCGTTCTCCTTTTCTCCAAATAGGTCGTTTTTGATAGTTAAGTTTATTATATCCTTTTTGCCCTGTAAAGTAAAGCGGGCATATGACGGTTTTTCACGATTTTTGCCGCATGCATGTTATGCAATCCGTGCAATAAACTGTCGGCGAAACTACAGTTTCGCCGACAAGAGGAACGGACCGTGGGCCGTTCCAAAGTCATCCGAAAGTTCCCATACGGAAACTTTCTCCCTCTCAGGATGTAAAACCTGCGCTATCCTTGCGCGGATTCTTGGACGCGCTGCGCCGATACATGCTCCCGGTTTGCTCTCATTAAACATTTTTAAGGATAGAGGCCTACGGGCTACGAATTTGCACAGCAAATTCTATTTTATGCGCGCTATCGCGTGTTAATTGATATAGCCTGTTCTTTTTCGATAGATTAGAGATAGAAAAATCCGCAGACGTTCCCGTCTGCGGATTTTTCATTTGGAAATGAGGAATGAATGATGGTGGCATATTGAAGTCCTGCGGAGCCGTCCGGTATTTTTCCGGTGCCCCTTCGCTTTTGTTGTACTCAATTTACCATCGTGCGGCCGCAATGTCAATGCATGCAAATGAATCTTAACACGCTCTTAACTGCCGGGCGGTCAAATGCTGTCAGTCCTCGTCAAGCGACACCCATTCGGTATCGCCGGTGTGGAAAAAGTACAGCACGCAGGCGCGGACCGGTTTGCCGTAAATCTCATGCACGGCACGCGCGTAGGCGGCCAGCTGCGGACGGTACTGCTCGGCTCTCTCGACCGCACCGCCCTTCTTGATGCGATCGGTCTTGAAGTCAAGGATAACAAAACCGTCCCTGGTTTCGATCAGGCAGTCGATAACGCCCTGCAGGAGCACATTTTCCTCGGGTGCGTCTGCCGCAACCGGAAAATACGCTTGCGCCGGAACGAGCACGGAGAACTTGAACTCACGCCGCACCTTGTTTTCCGCCATAAAGGTTTTGTACAGGTCGGAGGCGAAAAACCGTTCGATCTTGCGTTTATCCACAGCATGCGCCTGTTCTGTGGACAAAATCTTCTTTTCCGCCAGACGGTTCAGCTCGTTTTCCACGCCGTTCGGCGCACAGGCCGCGTCAAAGTCGCAGAACTGCATGAACAAGTGGTGCGCTGTGCCGATCTCGGCAGGCGTCAGCTTTTTTTCTCCCTGCTCGAACAGCGGCGCGCGCAGCTGCACCTCCTTCCGCGGAGGCGGTGTCTGCTCGGCGGCCTCGTCTGCGCGGTAGCCGCGGCCGACACCGGTGGCGGTCAGCTTGCTCGGCAGATCCGCGAGGTAAGCATGCGGGTAGTCGAAGTGCGGCTGCACGGTGCAGTTGCCGGTCTCCCTGTCCTCGAAACGCAGGATTTCAGTTTCCTGCGGCTGCAGGTCGCTCGGATAATACACCTTGAGCGTGAATGCGTCATTGTCCGTGCCGTGCTCGGGCACCTCAGGCGCATACTCCTCGCGGAACGCACGCGCGCACGGATGCCGCAGCAGCGGTGTCAGAATCCACGCAAGCGGCGTGCGCACCGCGCCCATGGCGTACTGCGGCAGCTCATCGAGCGATGCCAGCAGCGACCATTTTTTCAGCGAATTCCGCAGACTGCCGGTGGCTGCCGTCAGAATCAGTTTTTCCTTGGCGCGCGTCATCGCTACATATAATACGCGCAGCTCTTCGGATATCATCTCGCGGCGCATCTGCACCGAGACCGCAATGCGCTCGGCGGTGTCATACTGCACACCGCGGTCACGGTCGCGGCACTTGCTGCCGAAGCCGAGGTTCTGGTGCACGAGCACCGGCTCCTTGAGGTCGCTGTCGTTGAACTGCTTGGCGCAGTCTGCCACGATAACGACCGGAAATTCCAGTCCTTTGGACTTGTGGATGGACAGAATGCGGACCGCACCGCCGGTGGCCTCGGCACCGACCGTCTGGAAATCCTCGCCCTGCTCGAGCATGCCGCGCAGCAGGCGCACAAAGTCAAACAGGCCGCGGAAGCCCTGTCCCTCAAACGAGCGCGCCCGCTCGAAGAATGTCAGCAGGTTGCTCTGGCGCTGTGCGCCGTTCGGCAGCGCGCCGTACAGGCCGAGAGCGCCGGTCTGATCGTAAATCTCCCACAGCAAGCGGTACACCGGCTGATCGCACGCAAAAGTGCGCAGAAAGTCCAGCTGCTGCAGAAAGGTTTCCACCTTCAGGAAATCCGTTCTCGACTGCAGAAGCGCGTCATAATAGCTGATCTTGCGATCCACAAGGCGAATATCTGCCAGTTCCTGCTCGGTGAAGCCGAACAGCGGCGAGCGCATCACACCGATAAGGTCAACGTCCTGCCTCGGATTATCAATGACGCTGAGCAGCGACACCATCGTGCCGACCTCGGCAGTCTCCAGCAGGCCGCCGCGCTGCTCGGCGCTGGCTGTTACGCCGATACGCTCCAGCTCCGCAATGTAGGTCGGCGCCTTGCTTCTGGGCGAACGCAGCAGGATTACGATGTCACCCGGCGTGACCGGACGCAGCCTTCCGGTCTGCTTGTCCGTCACCGGAAAGCCTTCATCGAGCAGCGCACGAATGCGCTTCGCGGCAAGCCGCGCTTCGAGTTCGGTCTTGTCCGGCGCATCATCGTCCTCGCCGAGTCCGTCCGCATCCACGAGCATGACTTCGGTCTTGTATCGCTCGTTTCCGGCCTCCGGATAGTAGTCCGCACCGAGGTGCAGCGCCTCCTTGTCCGTGTACGCGAGGTCGCCCACGGTCTCGCCCATCACGGCGGAGAACAGGTAGTTGCAGGCATCCAGCACCGCCGCCCGCGAACGGAAGTTCTGACCGAGCACCACGCGGCGCGGCTGTCCGTCGGCGGCATCCGCCGCCTCACCGAAGCTGCGGTATTTCTCAAGGAAAATGGACGGGTCCGCCAGTCGAAAGCCGTAAATACTCTGCTTGACATCACCGACCATGAACAGGTTGGTCTCGTCTCTGGAGAGTGCGCGGAAGATGGCATCCTGCACGGCGTTGGTGTCCTGATACTCGTCTACCGCAATTTCAGTGAACTGCTCGGACATGGTTTTCGCCAGTGTGGACGGCTTGCCGTCTGTGTACAGCAGACGCACGGCAAAGTGCTCCAAATCGTTGAAATCCGCAGCATTTCTTGCACGTTTCGCTGCCGTAAAGGCATCGTCGAAGGCGTTTACCATGTCGATGAGCGCGAACAGCGCGGGTGCTGTCAGGCCGCGGTCGTACTCCGCCTCTTCCGCGGTGACGGTCAGCCATTTCTCCCGAATATTATTGGCAACGCCCTTCCACTCCTCGCGCATGGCCTTGATCTGCTCGAGGAACGCCTTGTCCTCGAATTTTCTCGCGGCCTTGAGTCGGTCAAACGAAATCGACCGGGCAGCCTTCACGCAGTCGTCCCAGCTGCCGTTATACAACGCATCGAGCAGACGCTCGGCCTGATTTAAGTCGCTCGTCAGCGCGGGCAGATAGTTGTCCGCCAGCTCGTCAATGCCGGTCAATTCATCCACAGCCATGTGCAGAAATGCCGCACCGTGCTGTGCCGCCGACCTGGCCTGCTCACGCAGAACACAGCCGTGCGGCGTGTCCATGCCGCGCGTGTACAACCCCGCACGCACGTCCTCAAGGAACGCCCGCGGATCGGGATGCGCCTGAATCTTCTCGTAGGTTCCGAGAATGACCTCGCCCAGCTTTTTATCGTCGCGTCCCGCCGTCAGCAGATCACAGAGCGCGAAAAACTTCTCGTCCGCCTGCTCGTAGGCCGTGTCGAGCACTTCTTCGAGCACCTCGGCGCGAAGCAGCTTGCCCTCGTTTTCGTCCATCAGGCGAAAGTCGGGCGCGATGCCGAGCACCGCCGCCTGCTCGCGCGCGAGCGACAGGCACAGCGCATGCACAGTCGTGATTTTCGCGCGGTGCACGAGGAACAGCTGCCGCCGCAGACGGGTATCCCGCGGGTTTGCGGCTACGGCCGCACCGAGGGCCGCACCGATTCGCTCGCGCATTTCGGCTGCCGCTGCGTTGGTAAAAGTAACCAACAGCAGGCGGTCGATATCGACCGGATCGTTCTCGTCCGTCAGCCGCCGGAGCACACGCTCGGTCAGCACGGCTGTCTTGCCCGAGCCGGCTGCCGCCGAAACCAGCAGTGCGCCGCCGCGGTCGTCGATCGCGGTCTGCTGATCAGGTGTCCACTTCGGCATTGTCGTCCCCTCCTAACTGCTCCCAGAATTCCTTGTCCTTGATGTTTTTCAGCCAGCGCACCTTGTCTCCGGCGGTCTCATCGAACCGGCAGGCTGCCCGGAAATCACACCATTCACAGTAGCTGCGGTCGGTCTTGCGCGGGTCGGCTTCAATGCTGCCGTTTCGCAGAGCCTGCCCCATTTCGAGCAGCTTTTTCTGCGTGTAGCGTGCCAGTCTGCCGAATTTCGCCAGATCAGCTACCGCAGACTTGGCGGCAAGCGTCGGCTCATCCTCGCCCTTCCCGGTCTTGATAGACACCGGAATAAACCGTCCGTCACCCTCCAGACCGTGCTCCATTGCCTCGAGCAGCGACATATCGTCGCTCAGCAAACCCGAACGCCGCAGCGCCTTATCGCGCAGGATGCGCAGCCCTTCCTCGTCCGTGTCGCGCGCCGCGTCCGGCAGCTCATCGCGCACCGGAACGTACAGCACGCCCGCCGGTACGATTTCGTTCAGCTCGGCAGTCAGGCGGGCACGATAACGGTCAAGGCCCTCCTGCTGCAGCGCATACAGATAGATGATAAGCTGCATGTTGAGTCCATACCAGATGTCGGACAGCGAAAATGACTTTTTTCCGCTTTTATAGTCCATAACGCGCAGATAGAGGCGACCGTTTTTGATGTAGCCGTCCACGCGGTCCACCTTGCCGGAGAGTGAAACCGACACATCGCCGTCCTCACACTGCACGGGCGGCAGGTCGCCGCTGCGCGAGAAGTCCAGCTCATAGTCGATCGGCGCAAAGTCGGATACGCGCAGTTCTTCGATCACGTTGTCGAGGATCTGCTCCACGGCGCGCACCAGTCGGCGGAACAGGTACTGGAAACGCGCGGTTTTGTTCTCCAGGCCGCCCAGTTCCTCCGCGACATACTGCCGTACCGCTTCACGGCAGGCTTTGCGCACGGTCGGCTGATCGGCATGGGTGGCGCCGCCCTCGCACTTTCCAAGAGCATCCAGCGCATGCTCGAGCACATAGTGGATGAACGTGCCGGTCGAGAGCGCATCAAACTTCGCCACGCGGCGCGGCTTGGCCTTCAAACCATACTGCATAAAGAATGCAAACCGGCAGGAATAGAACGTATCCACACGCGAAGCGGTCAGATTGAGGCTTTTTCCGTACAATCCGTCAATCGTGTGCGGACTGCTCAGCGGTCCTCTGCTGCGCCGCTGCGCCTGCGCGTTTTTGACTCGCTCATCATCCTTATAGTAGTCATAGGCAGCCCGCACGGCGGCTGTCCGGTCGCCCGAAAGATACGCGCACGCGAGTTCGACCGCCGGTCGTTCCGCCTGCAGGCGGTCACGCACGGTCTCCGTCCGGTGGGTGGAAAACGGCACATCCGGCAGCAATTCGCGCACTGTGTTTACGAAGTAGGATGGCCGCGTTTCACCGCCGCCTGCGTCGATGGTGTGATACGTCAGCAGCAGCTCGTCCGTCGGGCACGCGAGTGCTCGATAGAGCGTTTCCTGCTCCATCAGCAGGCGTTCCTCGCCGTAGGCTTTGAGTTCCACGCCGAGCGCATCCATTTTGTCGCGGTCCATGTCGCTCAGCAGCGAGGTAGAGGACGGGGTTTTCGGTATCAGGCCGTCGTTGACGCCCAGCAGGATGACATATTTCGCATTTTCCGTACACGCACGCTCGATGTTGCCGCAGGTCACGCGGTCGAGCGAAACCGGAATCGTACCCACATCATACTCGCCGAGCACCAGCCGGAACAGCTGCGCGAAACGGTCGAGCGTCAGCGGCATATCACCGCACACCCATGCAAACTGCTCCATCGCAGAAACCAGGATTTCCCACAGCTGGCGGTACTCGTCGGCTAGCTGCAGACGGCCCGCCTGCTCGTGTCCGGCGGCGCGGTCAATCATGCGCTGCGGCGCATCCACCGCGAGAAGAAATGCATAGAGCGCACGCACACAATCGCCTGCAGGCTGCTCACCTGCAAGTGCCTCGCGCAGTGCGGAGAACGGCGCGATTGCCCGTTTGCGGAGTGTGTTCAGCTCGGCAAGCTGTGCCCTCGCGTTCTCGTCGATGGACAGACCGTAGCCGTCCGGATGCTCGGTCCACTCGCGTTCCCAGGCTCCGCCGCGGATGTTCCAGGTGAGTACATAGTTCTCTAATTTGTCAATTTCGTCCCAATCCAAGCCCGCGAGTCCGGTCTTGAGACAGGAGAACAGATCTTCATATCGGAAGTGATTGCGCACCGCTTCCAGTGCATTCGTGACCAGCGCCATCGGCGGACGGGACAGCAGATCCGGCTTTTCCGCGAGGAACACCGGAATGTCGTACCGCGCCATCGCCATTGCAAGGAACGCGCTGTACGGCTCGATATCGCGTGCCGCAACCACAAAATCGCGGCAGCGCGCGCCTTCGTCCCGCACCTTGCGCCGAATGTAAGCCGCTGCATGCTCACACTCGTCAAACGGTGAAGCCGCCTCGTACAAACGAACGCCGGCTGCGCTCTCCTGCGGGGTGCGCACCGGCAACAGGCTTTCGCGTTCGAGCGCAGCCAGTCCCTCCGGTCGGGCCACCTTGCTTTCGCCCAGTTCGATGCGCTCGACCGTCTGGTTATGATGCTTTGCCATCCGTGTTAATTTCTGCACTGTTTTACAGCCGGTAAGGAAAATCTCCGGGTAATCCGTATCACAGGTTACCGCCGCAGAGAGTGGCACACCTGCCGCCAGCATGGCATCAACTACTGCACTTTCCTGCACGGTAAAGCCGAGAAATCCATCCAGATAGACCGCTGCGCCGTCCAGCGTGTGACTTTCTGCCAGACGGTCGCGCAGGTGTGTCAGACGGTCTCTCGGGTCAGGCAGGGACTCATCGCACAGGCGCTCATATGCCGTCAAAATCTGTGCAAGGTCGGACAATTTTTCTGCAAGTACAGCGTCCTCACTCTCCTCGGCAGCCGCAAACAGCGTCTCCGGTGCGACTGCACAGGTTTTGCACTCGTCGATCAGCCGCAGTGCCTCCTGCAGCAGCTCCGGCTTGTCTGCCAGACCCTTCCACGCACTCAGCCCGCCCTGCACACGGCGTGCCGCCTCCTGCAAGGTCAAAAGCTGACCTGCCGGTGTCAGCATCTGCTGTGCCAGTCCGCCGACCTCAGAGAACACACGGTCAGCCAATCGTGAGAACGTCAGCACCTCGGCCGTGCGTGCGCCGTGGTTGTGCGTGGCCGCGGCAAGCCGCCGCTCCATCAGGTGCGAGTTCAGCTCGGGCACGAGCAGAATCTGCCGTCCCTCTCCCCTTTCACTCAGCGCCGCGATCTCCCGCAGGATGGCCGTTGTCTTGCCGCTTCCCGCTCGTCCGGTCCAGATCCGCATGGCACACTCTCCTTTCGTTTCATAGCTATTTGATTATAGCACAACCGAAGCAAATTGAAAATGGATACACCCACCGCAGTGGGCGTCCAGCGAGCAACCGCCCATAGGGCGGCTCTTAGCGAGTCGGAATAGAAAACAGGAAATTATCAATAAAGACCGCGCGGTCGTTTTATACTTTTTTGTGAGTTATTCGCTTATTTTTCAGTCTTTTTTGAACTTTTCCGGTGTTTTGTTTGCATTCTCATATTCTGTAAAATTATTTTTTCAAAAAACTCTTGCATTTTTCTCCGCTTGGGACTATACTTTCCTCAGGCAGAGTAATAAAGGCTTTGCCCCGCAAAACCAAATATTTGATTCTTCAGGGCAGGGTGCAATTCCCTACCGGCGGTACAGCCCGCGAGCGGATGCCATTCGGCGGAAGCATGATTCGGTGAAATTCCGAAGCCGACAGTATAGTCTGGACGAAAGAAGAATGCGCGGAAAGACCTTCCGCTTGTTTGCTGTTCTGAAATGCTGATTCGGTGTTTCAGACTTTTTATTTTCACAATGCTTTTCTCAGCGTCCCGAAGATTCTTGTCTTTGGGACGTTTTTTTATGGCTGTCGCCAAACTATCGTGAAATTTTCTACAGAATTATATCAGGTGATTCTATGCAGGAGCAAAAACAGGAATATATGCGTCGGGCGCTGGCGCTGGCCCAGCGCGGAGCCGGTCACGTCAACCCGAATCCGATGGTCGGCTGCGTCATCGTCAAGGACGGAAAAATCATCGGTGAAGGCTGGCACGAGCACATCGGCGGCCTGCATGCCGAGCGCAATGCATTCGCGCACTGCACCGAGGACTGCACGGGCGCAGACCTTTACGTCACGCTCGAGCCGTGCTGCCACTGGGGACGCACGCCGCCGTGCACAGACGCAGTCATCGAGCACAAGATCGGCCGCGTGTTCGTTGGCTGCCTCGACCCGAACCCGCTGGTAGCCGGCAAAGGCGCACAGATCCTGCGCGACGCAGGCATCGAAGTCGAGACCGGCGTGTGCGAGGACGAATGCCGCCGCGTGAATGAAGTTTTCTTTCACTACATCACGCACAAAACGCCGTTTGTGACGCTCAAGTACGCGATGACGCTGGACGGCAAAATCGCCGCGCACACCGGTGACAGCCGCTGGGTTACCGGCGAGACCGCCCGCCGTCATGTGCACGAAACGCGCAACCGGCTGCCCGCCATCATGGTCGGCATCGGCACCGTGCTTGAGGACGATCCGCTGCTCACCTGCCGCATTGACGGCGGGCGCGATCCGATCCGCGTAATCTGCGACAGCCGCGCAAGAACGCCGATCGACAGCAGAATCGTACAGACGGCGAACAAAATCCCGACCTATATCGCGGTCATCGGTCAAAATGAGCGCACCGCTGAACTGGAACGGCACGGTGTACACATTCTCGAATGCAAAACGAAAAACGAGCGCGTAGACCTTGCCGACCTGATGCGCCAGCTCGGCGCACTCGGCATCGACGGTCTGCTTCTCGAAGGCGGTTCGGCACTTGCGTTCTCCGCGCTGGAGGCCGGTGTGGTGCACCGCGTGCAGGCGTACATCGCCCCGAAAATCATCGGCGGTGCAGGCGCAAAAAGTCCGGTCGGAGGTCTGGGATTTGACAAGATGGTGCAGGCGCTTCCGCTGAAGGACGTGACCTGCACGCCGATGGACGAAGATTTCCTGATTGAAGGGAGATTGTAATGTTTACTGGACTTATCGAAGAAATCGGTACGGTGCGGCGCATCGAGCGCGGCGCAAAGGGCGCTCGGCTGACGATTGCGGCGGATACCGTGCTCGAAAATACAAAAATCGGCGACAGCATTGCCACGAACGGCGTATGCCTGACCGTGGTCGCGCTGACGGACGACAGCTTCAGCGCCGACGTGATGGCGGAGAGCCTGCGGCGTTCCGCGCTCGGCAGCCTGCAGAGCGGCTCGCCGGTCAATCTGGAGCGCGCGATGCCTGCCGACGGACGGTTCGGCGGTCATATCGTATCCGGCCACATCGACGGCACCGGCTCGGTTCTCTCGCAGCGGCGCGAGGACAACGCCGTGTGGGTAACGATCAAAACGCCGGCTCCCCTGCTCCGGTACATCGTCGAAAAAGGCTCGATCGCCATTGATGGTGTCAGCCTTACCGTGGCGGCTGTGACGGACACCGACTTTTCGGTCTCCATCATTCCGCACACCGGCGCGCAGACCATTCTGCTCGGCAAAAAGCCGGGCGAGCCGGTCAACCTCGAATGTGATGTGATCGGCAAATATGTTGAAAAAATGCTCACGCCGCACCAATCCAGCGGTATTACGATGGATTTTCTTGCACAACACGGATTTTAACGGAGGTTTTCTCTTATGGAATATCAGTTCAATACAGTTGAAGAGGCGCTCGAAGAGCTTCGCGCCGGACACCTCATCCTCACCATTGATGACCCGGACCGCGAAAACGAGGGCGACCTCATCTGCGCGGCACAGTTTGCCACGACCGAGAACGTCAACTTCATGGCAACTCACGCCAAGGGCCTGATCTGCACACCGATGAGTGAGCAGGTTGCACTCCGTCTCGGTCTCGAGCAGATGGTAAAGGTCAACACCGACAACCACCACACCGCGTTCACGGTCTCCATCGACCATGTGGACACCACGACCGGCATTTCCGCCGAGGAACGTGGCTTTACCTGCCGCAAATGTGCGGATATCCACACCAAGCCGGAGGAGCTGCGCCGTCCGGGACACGTTTTCCCGCTTGTTGCACGCCGCGGCGGTGTGCTGACCCGCAACGGCCACACCGAGGCAACTGTCGATCTGTGCCGTCTGGCCGGACTCGAGCAGTGCGGTCTGTGCTGTGAGATCATGCGCGATGACGGCACAATGATGCGCACCTCCGAGCTGATGGAGAAGGCCAGGGAATGGGGCCTCAAGATCATCACCATCAAGGATCTGCAGGACTACTGCCGCCGCCATGACAAGCACGTTGTACGCGAAGCCTGTGCGAAAATGCCGACCCGTTTCGGTGAGTTCCGCATCTACGGCTACGTCAACGACCTGACCGGCGAACACCACGTTGCGCTCGTCAAGGGCGAGATCGGCGATGGCAAGAACCTGCTCTGCCGCGTACACTCCGAGTGCCTGACCGGCGACGTGTTCGGTTCCCGCCGATGCGACTGCGGTCAGCAGCTGGCGGCAGCCATGCAGCAGATCGACAAGGAAGGCCGCGGCGTGCTGCTCTATATGCGCCAGGAAGGCCGCGGCATCGGTCTGATCAACAAGCTGAAGGCGTATGAGCTGCAGGAAAAGGGCTTCGATACCGTTGAGGCAAACGTAAAGCTCGGCTTTGCGCCCGACCTGCGCGAATACTGGATCGGCGCTCAGATCCTGCAGGACCTCGGCGCGAAGGAGCTGCGCCTGCTGACCAATAATCCGGAGAAGATTTACGGTCTGGACGGCTTCGGCGTAGAAATCGCCGAGCGCGTGCCGATTGAGATTGCACCGCAGAAGGACGACGCGTTCTACCTCAGAACCAAGAAGATTAAGATGGGACATCTCTTTAGTGAAACATTGTAATCAATCGATCCCGCAGGGCGGGATGATCTCACCTCGCCCTGCAATATATCTGTTCACCATATTGAAAGGAAGATTTTAAGATGAAGGTACTCGAAGGCAAGTTAGTAGCAACCAAGGGCAAGTTTGCAATCGTTGGTGCACGTTTCAACGAATTTATCGTTTCCAAGCTGATCTCCGGCGCGGAGGACACGCTGGTACGTCACGGTGTGGACACGGATGACATCACGCTCGTATGGGTTCCGGGTGCATTTGAGATTCCGCTTGCGGCACAGAAGCTGGCGCAGAGCGGCAAGTATGATGCAGTTATCTGCCTCGGCGCGGTTATCCGCGGCTCGACCAGCCACTACGACCTCGTGTGCAACGAAGCTGCCAAGGGCATCGCACAGGTCAACCTGCAGACCGGCGTACCGGTAACGTTCGGCGTGATTACCACTGAGAACATCGAGCAGGCCATCGAGCGCGCAGGCACCAAGGCCGGCAACAAGGGCGCAGATGCAGCGATCGCGGCTCTCGAGCTGGCAAACCTGCTGCCGCAGATCTAAAATTGTGCAGAAAAAATGCTCTCTGCATGTTCAGAGAGCATTTTTCATTTACCATGTAAATAATTGAGAGTTAAAAATGGAGAATTATTGTAATAATCAAGCGTGTTCCCATATTAAAATCATTTGCAGATGCATAACCGTGCCATCCGGAAAGATACGGCACACATTCATTTTCCATTCTCCATCCTCTATTTTCAATTATTATCCCGCAGACGCAAAAACCACCCGAGAAAATCTCGGGTGGTTTTCTTTATTCTCCCGATTCATGGGAATTCCTCCTGAAAAGTCGATATTTTCGTCCTTTGGGGAGGTGGTTTATGGGTTCAGCCGACCTCCCGGTCAGCTTACCGAATCCAATTCACCGTATTTCTTCAAAAAGCAAAGCTCCTTTAATTATTTATCCTTGAGTGCGTCCTTTACCTTATCCCAAAAGCTCTTGCGCTTGACCTGATTCTCGTCGGTAGACGTTTCCTCGAACTCACGCAGCAGCTTTTTCTGCTTGTCGGACAGGTTCTTCGGCACCTCGATGTTTACGCGGACGTACTGGTCGCCGCGGCCGCGGCCGTTGACGTTCTGGATGCCCTTGCCGCGCATACGGAACGTAGTGCCGGTCTGCGTGCCTTCCGGAATCTTGTACTCGATGCGGCCGTCGATGGTCGGCACCTGCAGCGTATCGCCGAGTGCGGCCTGTGCGAACGAAATCGGAATATCGACATGTACATCCGGGCCGTTGCGAGTAAAGATCGGGTGCGGACGGATGGCAACCGTTACGAACAGATCGCCTGCAGGGCCGCCGTTTACGCCGGCATTGCCCTGACCGCGCTGCTGGATGGACTGACCATCGTCGATACCGGCCGGAATGTTGACCTTGAACTTGCGGGTCTTGCGGACACGGCCCTGACCGCCGCACTTCGGACACGGCTTCTTGATGATCTTGCCGGTGCCGCGGCAGTTCGGGCAGGCGCCCTGCGTCTGGAACATGCCGAGCGGCGTGCGCTGGGTCTGCGTAACAACGCCGGTGCCGCGGCAGTTCGGACAGGTCTCCGCCGTGGTGCCCTTTGCGGCACCTGTGCCGCCGCAGTCATCACAGGATTCGATGCGCTCGACCGTGATCTCTTTCTCACAGCCGAATGCGGCTTCCTCGAAGGACAGGATCACGGTCTGACGGATGGATTCGCCTCGCTGCGGTGCGTTGCGGCGGGACGACCGTCCGCCGCCAAAGCCGCCGCCGAAGAACGAACCGAACAGGTCGCCCAGATCGCCCATGTCAAAGCCGCCGCCGAAGCCGCCTGCACCGGCACCGCCGCCGTAGCTCGGGTCCACGCCGGCAAAGCCGAACTGATCGTACTTGGCGCGCTTCTCCTTGTCGGACAGCACCTCGTATGCTTCGTTTACTTCCTTGAACTTATCCGCAGCCTCCGGATTATCCTTGTTGAGGTCCGGGTGGTACTTGCGCGCCAGCTTGCGGTATGCCTTTTTCAGCTCATCATCACTTGCGCCCTTCTGTACGCCGAGCACTTCATAATAATCTCTTTTATCAGCCATAAAAAAATCATCCTATACACAGGGATAGGCGCACCAAAGTGCGCCTTATCCAATGGAGAATGGAAAATGTAAAATTGAGAATTGAGGAACGGCATTTCATGCCGAATTGAATGACGCGCGAAGCGCGTAACCATCATTCTCCATTATCCATTCTCCATTTTCAATTACTTACTTGTTATCGTCGTCCTTAACCTCGGTGAAGTCAGCGTCTACAAAGTCGCCCTGCTGGCCGCCCTGTGCGCCTGCACCCTGAGCGCCGCCCATGTTCGGGTCGCCCTGCGGTGCCTGCTGCTGATAGATCTTGCCGGCCAGATCGGAGAACTTCTTGGACAGACCCTCGGTTGCAGCCTTGATCATATCGGTATCGGTGCCCTTGAGTGCTTCCTTAACCTTTTCGATCTCAGCCTGAACGCCGCTCTTCTCGTCTGCGGACAGCTTGTCGCCCAGATCGGTCAGTGCCTTCTCGGACTGGAATACCAGCTGCTCAGCGTTGTTGCGAACCTCAACTGCTTCCTTGTTCTTCTTATCCTGCTCAGCGTACTGCTCAGCCTCGTGCATTGCCTTGTCGATCTCGTCCTGAGACAGATTGGTGGATGCAGTGATGGTGATCTTCTGCTCCTTGCCGGTGCCGAGGTCCTTAGCGGATACGTTTACGATGCCGTTTGCGTCGATATCGAAGGTAACCTCGATCTGAGGAATGCCGCGCGGTGCCGGAGCGATGCCGTCGAGGGTGAAGCGGCCGAGGGTCTTGTTGCCTGCAGCCATCTCGCGCTCGCCCTGCAGAACGTGAATCTCAACGGACGGCTGGTTGTCAGCTGCGGTGGAGAAGATCTGGCTCTTCTTGGTCGGGATGGTGGTGTTGCGGTCGATCAGCTTGGTGCATACGCCGCCGAGGGTCTCAATACCGAGGGACAGCGGAGTTACGTCGAGCAGCAGCACGTCCTTGACCTCGCCGCCGAGAACGCCGCCCTGGATGGATGCGCCGATTGCTACGCACTCGTCCGGGTTGATGCCCTTGAAGCCTTCCTTGCCGGTGATGCCCTTAACAGCCTCCTGTACAGCCGGAATACGGGTGGAACCGCCAACCAGCAGGACCTTGGACAGATCAGAAGCGGACAGACCAGCGTCGCTCATAGCCTGACGAACCGGGCCCATGGTGCGCTCTACGAGGTCTGCGGTCAGCTCGTTGAACTTTGCACGGGTCAGGGTCAGCTCGAGGTGCTTCGGGCCGGTAGCGTCAGCCGTGATATACGGCTGGTTGATGGAGGTCTGGCTCATGCCGGACAGCTCAATCTTCGCCTTCTCAGCAGCTTCCTTCAGGCGCTGCATAGCCATACGGTCGTTCGACAGGTCAATGCCGTTGGACTTCTTGAACTCGTCAACCATCCAGTCGATGATGCGCTGGTCGAAGTCATCGCCGCCGAGGTGGGTATCACCTGCGGTGGACAGAACCTCCAGAACGCCCTCGCCGATATCCAGGATGGATACATCGAACGTACCGCCGCCGAGGTCGTAAACCATGATCTTCTGCTCGGATTCCTTATCTACGCCGTAAGCCAGCGCAGCAGCGGTCGGCTCGTTGATGATACGCAGAACTTCCAGACCTGCGATCTTGCCGGCATCCTTGGTAGCCTGACGCTGCGAGTCAGAGAAGTAAGCCGGAACGGTGATGACCGCCTGATTTACCGGCTGGCCGAGGTATGCTTCTGCGTCAGCCTTCAGCTTCTGCAGGATCATAGCGGAAATCTCCTGCGGGGAGTACGGCTTGCCGTCGATGTTTACGCGGTAGTCGGTGCCCATGTGACGCTTGATGGAAATAATGGTACGGTCAGCGTTGGTTACAGCCTGGCGCTTAGCGACCTGACCGATCATACGCTCGCCGTCCTTGGAAAATGCAACAACAGACGGGTGGTGCGCGCACCCTCAGCGTTAGGGATGACTACGGCTTCGCCGCCCTCCATAACAGATACACAAGAGTTCGTCGTACCAAGGTCAATACCAATGATCTTACCCATAATAAATACACTCCTTAAAGATTAGGATATAGTTTACATTTTACTGTTTGATATAGAGTGAAGAGTGTAGAGTTGAGAGTGAAGATTTCGTATCTCTTAGCTCTGTTCTTCATCTGATAGAGTGTGTTTCGGAGAATAAAGTTGGAAGGAAGCAATCTCTCCCTCCTCACTCCAATCTCACTCTTAATTTGCGACTTTCACCATCGCATGGCGAATAACCTTATCGCCGATCTGGAAGCCCTGCTGGAAGGTTTCTGCGATGAACATTTTCACCGAGGTTTTCATCCTCAACGTGCATAACCGCGTTGTGGAAGTTCGGATCGAATGCGGTGCCTGCGGCAGCGTCGATGACGGTGACGTTAATGCCCTTGAGGCTTTCGGTCAGCTGCGTCATGGTCAGCTCGACACCCTTTTTATATTCGGTGTCGGCGGTCTCTGCCTTGAGCGCCCGCTCGAGGTTATCGTAGGTCGGCAGCAGTGCGGTTACGGCGCGGCTGACTGCATCGGTGTACGCCTGCTCGCGCTCGCGCTGACTGCGCTTGCGGAAGTTGTCGTACTCCGCCGCCATGCGGAGATAACGATCGTTCAGGTCGTTATACTTGGCTTCCCAGTCCGTCGCGGGCTTTGCATCAGCCTTGGCGGTCTCCTCTGCGGGAGCCTCGGTCTTTACCTGCTCCTGCTCTTCCGCCTCCGGCTTTGTCTTTTTGCTCATGTCGTTTTGTGCCTCCGTTTACAGGAAATCAGTGATTTCCGTCTTTTTCATCTAAAAATGTCTCGGCAATCAGCTTGTTCAGCCCTTTTGCGAAGCGGCTGAGCTGTGCGGACAGCTTGGCGTAATCCATGCGGGTCGGACCCACGATGCCGATCGCACCCTGACCGATCTTGCCGATATCGTATTTTGCGTAGATCGCCGAGGTTTCACTCAGCGGGTTTTCACCATTTTCCGGTCCGATGAAGAACTGGATGCCGTCGATCTTGCGGGTGGCCGGCAGCAGGTGCTTGCGGTCGTCCTCCATGTAATCGAGCAGCGTCTGCGCCTTTTTCGTATCGCGGTACTCCGGAAAACGAAGCAGCTTGCTGGCACCGTCGAGGTAAACCTTCTGGTCGCTCAGCTCGGTGATCAGCTCTGCGATGTACTCGGCCACCGGAGCGAGCAGCGCGGTCAATCCCGCGGCGCGGCGCACAATGTCGAATCGCTCGGCGGTGATGCTCGAGAGCGGCAGTCCGGTCAGCGTCTGGTTGAGCACATAGGTGAGCAGTTCGGCCTCATCCTTGAAGACCTCAGCCACCGTGCGGACCATTTTGTTCTTAACCGTACCCGAATCCGTAACTACTACGATTACGAAATTCATCTTATCGACTGCGATGATCTCAAACTGCCGGATGGCGATCTGTGTCATGGCCGGTGTGATAGCAACCGACGCGTAATTCGTCAGACTGGTGAGCAGCTTGCCGGCCTCCTGAATGAGGTGGTCAAGCTCGCGTACCTTGGTAAGCACGCTGTTCTGCAGTGCGTTTCCGTCCTCCGCATTGTCGGCCGGACGCTCCATCAGTTCATCCACATACAGTCGATAGCCCTGCGGTGAGGGGATTCGTCCCGCAGAGGTGTGCGGCTTTTCGAGGTAGCCCATGTCCTCCAGCTCACTCATCTCATTGCGGATGGTGGCGGACGAGAACGGCAGCTCGTGTCCCTCGGTCAATGCCTTGGAGCCGACCGGCTCAGCCGTGCGGATGTAATCGCCGATAATGGCTTTGAGTATTTGCTTTTTACGTTCCGAAAGCTCCACCGAAGCAGACTCCTTTCTTTCGGTTGTTAGCACTCCATCTCCCCGAGTGCTAAACTTAATTTACCACCACATACGGGCAAAGTCAAGTGCTGTTTGTGAACAATTTATGAAATGATCGTCGGAATTTTATCACACCCGCCTGCCGAGTGCTGAAATGCCAGTTTTCACTGTATAAAAAACGCTCTGATTTGGTCGTTTTTCCTTGCGTTCGCGTCCACGCAGTGATAGAATTAGTATGAGAGAGAGACTGGCAATCGTTCGATTGCCGTAGAGAGAAAATCCGCTCTATAAAAAGGAGAACAAACATGAAGGAAATCAAAGTTGGCATCGTCGGTTTGGGCCGTCTCGGTTCGGTACACGCGCAGAATCTCGCGTTCAAGATTCCCGGCTGCAAGCTGGTCGCTGCCTGCTCGCTTGAGCAGAAGGAGCTGGACTGGGCGAAGGACTACCTCAAGGTAGAGTACACCACCACGGACTACAAGAAAATGGTTGACGAGGCAGACATCGAAGCTGTCGTTATCGTCTCCTCCTCTCCGGAGCACTGCTGGATGATCGAGTACGCGCTCGATGCAGGCAAGCACGTTTTCACCGACAAGCCGCTCGGCTGCTCGCTTGAGGAGTGCAAGCGCGCTGAGGCTGCTGTTGAACGTCACCCGGACAAGATCTTCTTCCTTGGCTTTATGCGCCGCTACGATCCGTCCTATGCGGATGCAAAAGCACAGATCAACGCAGGCCGCATCGGCAAGCCGTATCTGGTAAAGGCTACCGGCCTTGACCCGGAAGCACTGGTCGAGAGCTGCATCAAGTTCTCCAAGACCTCGGGCGGCATCTTCATTGACGCGGCTTCGCACGACATTGACCTGATGCGCTGGTTCCTCGGCGGTGAGGTTACTGAGGTTTACGCCGCAGGCACCAACTTTAAGCACCCCGAGTTTGCCGAGAACGGCGACACCGAGACCGGCATGGCAATGCTCAAGTTTGACAATGGTACGGTTGCTTTCCTGCACGTTGGCCGTACTGCGCCGCACGGCTACCACACCGAGACCGAAATCGTCGGCACCGAAGCGCATATCCGCGTAGCCGGTGTACCGTGGAAGGACCGTGTAATGGTTTACGATCAGTACGGTGCCCGTCAGGAGATCGTAGAGAACTTCCCGCAGCGTTTCGCAGAGGCGTACCTGCTCGAAATGGTGGACTTCATCGACTGCATCCAGAAGGACCGCAAGCCCGAGTTGACCGTTTACGACGGCACCAAGGCAACCCTCGTTACCTACGCGATTACGGATTCGTTCCACTCCGGCAAGCCGGTTCAGGTACAGTATTAATATATTGTAAAATCGCACAAAAGCAGAGCCGAAAGGCTCTGCTTTTTCTTGCATATTTTCATCTTCTCTGCTATTATAATGGCAAGGAGGTAGAGATTATGAACAACAACATTCCCATTGCCCGCTGGCTTTCCATGTTCTGGCTATGCAGCGCCGTTTCACTGGTGCTTGGACAATTCAGCGGCTCCGTCACTTTGAACGGTACAAACGGTGCAGCGCTCACCGTTACCGGCATTCTCGGTATATTCTGCACCCTCGTGCAGTTTTATCCGTTTTACCGGTTCAGCCGCGTGTCCGAGCGCCTGCAGCGTGCGTTCACAGCCACTGTGCTCAGCGTGGCGGCAACCGTTGTCGGCCTGCTGGCCATGACGCTCGTTCCGAGCGACACGCCGCCGTATACACCCAGCACGTTTTATCTGCTGTTCAGCCTGATCGCACTTGCCGGTGTGATCGCAGCCTATGTCTCGCAGTTCTGGCTGTACACCGGACTGGACGATGTCTGTACAGAGCGCGGCTACGCCTTTCCGCCCAAGCGTATTCGCTGGTGCTTTTATCTTTCCTTATCAACATTTTGCTGCGCATGCCAACTTCCATTCGATTTTTCTCTCGCAGATTGCCAGCCTGTGCTTGCTTGCCCTGTTTATCCGCGCTGCATATCAAGCGGAAAAGCTGACCAGTATAATATATAAAGAAAGGACCGCCCAAACGGTCCTTTTTCTATATATGAGAATTATTTGTAGAGAGCAGGTTTATCCATCATCTCGATCGGCAGGAACTGATTCGTGCCGCGGGAACGGTTGAGCGTGTCTGCTGCGACGCAGGCAGCGTGCTTCGTCCATGCGGACGGACCATCCGGCTCACCCTTCTCCTCGAGGGTCTTGACCCAATGGGTCAATGTCATAGGCTTCAATAAAAGCGGTCCTTCCAGTCGGTCAGGATCAGGGAACGAACGGGTTGCGTTCAGAGCGCTTGACAACCGCATACGGATCCAGGCAGGTTGACTGTGCCCTTCTCGCAGACAACCTGACACTGGATGTCGTAACCGTAAGCGTCCGCAACCTGAACCTCTACGTCAATGCGAGCACCGGACTGGGTTTCCAGCAGCACGATCTGCGGGTTGTCGTAACCCTTGGTAGAGCACGCGGACTGGCGCACCTTGAGCACCTGACCGCTCTTATACTCATCGCCGAGCAGCCAGCGGCATATGTCCAGCTCGTGGATTGCAACGTTGGAAACGCCCATCTCGGTCTGGAAGCCGTCCGGCTGAGACACGTTACGGTGGCACGCGTGAATCATCAGCGGCGCACCCAGCTCACCGGAGTCGATGATGCGCTTCATCTCGGCGTAGCCGCGGTCATAGTGGCGCATAAAGCCGACCTGTACCAGACGCTTGCCGTGTGCGGTCTCGGCCGCGATGATTTTCTCGCAGTCGGCGGCACTCTGTGCCAGCGGCTTCTCGCAGAACACCTGCTTGCCCGCTTTAAGAGCCTCAAGCACATAGCCTGCGTGGCTCGGGTCGGACGAGGTGATAACGACCGCCTGCACCTCCGGTGCTGCAATCAGCTCCTCGCCGGTCTTGTATGCCTTCATGCCTTCATACTGCGCCGCAACCTTAATCGCAGCTTCTTCAAAATAGTCTGCACAGGCAACAACCTGACAGCCCGGAACAAGGTCCGTCAAGCGTCGAATGTGATCGCGGCCGATTGCGCCGCAGCCGATAACACCAATATTCAGCATGCTGATCCTCTCCTTTTTAACAACAGGAATAATCACTTAAAATCTCGTTAATACACGCGGATTCCCGCGTTTTTCACACTTTTTCTTCATTGCATACATTGTACCGCAATCTCTCCGTCACGGTCAACCGTCCCACCAAAACATTGGTAGCCTGCCTAAAAAAGCACCGCAAATTTATGGCAAAATGAAAGCTCAAAAGCAGATGACAGTGCATTTTTGATTGTGCACTGTGCGTAGTTATGCTTGACGTCAGCGCTGCTCTCCCCTATACTTTGAAGTAGCAAAGGAGAATGTGTCAATGGCAGTTACCATACAAAAAATCGCAGAACTGTCCGGTGTGTCGCGCGGCACGGTGGACCGTGTGCTGCACGGACGCCCCAACGTCAATCCGATGATACGCGAAAAAGTTGTCCGTGCCGCAGAAAAACTAGGCTACCAGCCTCCAGTGCCGCCGAAATCGGCAGATTGCAGGCAAGCGGCTATTCTCATTCCGCAATGGACGGATGGGCACTTCAACCGTCAGATCGTCAGCGGCATTCGCAAGGCACTGCGCTATATCGCCGATCCAGCGTTTGTACTGACCGAGCAGCTGCTGCGTACCATGACCATGCAGGAGCTGCTCCGCGCGATAGAAGAGCAGATTCGTTCCGGCGTGGATGGACTCATCATCCGTGCCGAGAATACGCCGGAGGTCCGCGCCGCCATCGAGCAGGCAGTGCAGCAAGGCGTGACCGTCATTACCTACGATGCCGACGTGCCGGACAGCGGCCGTCTGTGCTATGTCGGGCAGGATTTAGTCCGCGCCGGCGCAATCGCTGCAGGCGTTATGGCGCGGCTCATTCGTCCGCCCGAACATGTACTCATCGTCTCCGGCAACCTGCGTATGGAATCACACAAGGGCCGTGTGGACGGTTTCTGCCGCCGGCTGCTCGAGCTTGGGTTCTCCGAGGACGCCTATCAGGTTATCGAGACCAACGAAATGCCCGATCTGACGAGCGAACTGGTCGCACAGTCGCTCGTGTCGGACAGCCGCCTGCATGCGGTCTATATGGCGAACCAGCCGCTGTCCGGCTGCATTTCCGGCATCCGAAAAGCACGCCGCGCCGTACGGCCCCATATCATCTGCAACGACCTCACACCTGCCGCGAAGCGGTATCTGCGGGACGGCACGGTGGATTTTGTCGTCGGTCAGACCTTCTCGCAGGAGTCATTTCAGGCGGTTCTGGCAATGTATCAAATGCTGCTGCACGGTGTGAAGCCGAAGCGTGAGCTGTATTATACCGATCTGCGGTTGATCACGCAGGAGATGTTGTAGCGGGAGATTGCATTTAGCGATTTGCAGTAATTGAGAATTGATAATGGAGAATGGAAAATTGACGTGACGGTTTACCGTTGTGTGGGTGGCCAATGGCCGCCCCTACGGGATAGATTGTGCAGGTCGGATACAAGCGGTGCGCCGAGTCGTACCCCAGAGCACCTTCTCTTGCCCTGACGGGCAATTCACCTTGTCACACCCTACGGTATAACGAGTGCAATTCGTAGGTGTCGTGCAAAATATCCAAGCCAACGAGTTGCGCGACACTGTTATCCCCCAGGGGACCTTCTCTTGCCCTTCGGGCAATTCACCTTGTGTCGCGCCTGTGAAGAATAACCCGCATGTGTAGCAGTACGCTATCTGTGAACTGCGAATAATTTGCGAAAGACACGCAATGGTAACCCGACTGCCGTTCCCCATATCGAAGCGGTCGCCGGTCTCTGATCTGCGCCAACCCAAGAAATAAAGGAAGATGGAGTCCCAAGAGGATAGTACTCATTTTATCCGCGCACGGCGCGGGAACAAGGTTTAGTGGCCTACGGGCAAACCTTAGGTGTCTATCCTTTTGGTCTCCCAGCCAAAGGTTGGCTCCCATTCCCAATACTTTAATAATCAGATAACGATTTACACAACAAAAAAGAGCCGCTTTACAGCGACTCTTTTTTGTTTGATATGCGCGGACTGATTACTTAGCAGCCAGACGGCGAGCCTTAGCAGCCATGCGCTCACGAGTAACGTCGAGCAGTACGGCGCCGATGATAACCAGGCCGAGTACGAGGTTCTGTACTGCCGAAGATACGGACAGCAGGGAGAAGCCGTTACGCAGAACAGCGATGATCAGCGCGCCGAGCATGGTACCAACCATGGTGCCCTTGCCGCCCATGAAGGATGCGCCGCCGATGATGCAGGCTGCGATTGCGTCGGTATCGTACGGCTGGATTGCGTTAACGCCGTTGCAGATACCGGAACGACCGATGGATACGATACCAGCCAGAGCTGCCATGAAACCGGACAGGGTGTAGCAGAAGGTCAGCACGTTAGCGGAGTTGATACCGGACAGACGAGCTGCTTCCGGGTTGCCGCCTACACAGTAGATGGAACGGCCCAGAGCGGTCTTGGTGAGCAGGATGTGCATGATAACGTAGATGACAAGTACTACGATAAAGGATACCGGGAAGCCGGCTACGGTCGAAGAACCGAGCCACATAACAGCATCATTACCGGAGAAGGATACCATCTGAGAGTTGGTGATGATCAGCGCACCGCCCCACAGTACGTTCTTCATACCGAGGGTAGATACGAACGGATGCGGCAGGTGCAGACGGGTAAGAAGCATACCGTTGATCCAGCCGATCAGGGTGCCGCCAACGATGGCAACAACCAGCAGCAGAACCGGATTGTTCATGCCCTTGTTAACCAGCATACCTGCAAGGCAGGCAGCGAACGTTGCGTTCGCACCTACGGACAGGTCGATGCCGGCGGTGATCAGGCAGAGCAGCATACCGGTGGATACCAGTGCATTAAACGAGGTCTGCTTGAGAACAGACATCATGTTGGAATACTTAAAGAAGTTCGGCGAAGCGATCGCCAGAACTACACAAAGGATTACCAGTGCGCCAAAAGTACCAGCATAAGACATCAAACTGCTGGATTTCTTCGATTTAGTCATCTAATTTACCTCCCCAAGCTGCCTTCATAAGGTCTTCCTGATTGAAATGTTCGCTGTCACGGTCTACTTCGGCCATTACTTCGCCGCCGCGCATTACGATTACGCGGTCGGACATGCCGAGGATCTCAGGCATTTCCGAAGATACCATGATAACGCACTTGCCCTGCTTGACAAGGCTGTTCATTACGTTGTAAACCTCGACCTTTGCGCCGACGTCGATACCACGGGTCGGTTCGTCAAAGATAAAGATCTCTGCATCCGTGTTGACCCATTTGCCGATTACGACCTTCTGCTGGTTACCACCGGACAGCTGGCCTACGATCTCATCGATCGACGGGGTCTTGATGCGCAGCGACGCAATATTCTGCTCGCCTGTCTCGAGGATCTTCTTTTCGTTCAGGAACAAGCCCGAAGAGAAGCCCTTCATATTAGCAAGAATCAGGTTGGTGCGAATGGTCTGAGCCAGTACCAGACCCTGTCCCTTACGGTCCTCGGTGAGGAACGCAATGCCGTGCTTGATAGCCTGACGCGGGGACTTGATATGTACTTCCTTGCCCTTGATCTTGATCTTGCCGCTGTCGATCGGATCTGCGCCGAATACTGCGCGCATAATCTCGGTACGACCGGCGCCGACCAGACCTGCAAAGCCCAGAATCTGTCCGCCGTATGCCTTGAAGGATACATTGTTCAGGACGCCTGCCTCAACAACGTTGTCAACCTCGAGCATCGGCTCCTTGGACTTTTCGCCGAATTCCTTCGGGAACTGGTTGTCCAGCGAACGACCTACCATTGCGGTGATCAGGGAGTCATTATCCCACTGATCAATCGGCTTGGTTGCGATGAACTCACCGTCACGGATAACCTCAACGCGGTCGCACAGCTCGAACAGCTCCTCCAGCTTATGGGATACAAAGACGATGCCGATGCCGCGTGCCTTCAGGTCACGGCAGGTCTTCATCAGCTGCTCAACCTCTTTCTCGCCCAGAGAGGAGGTCGGCTCGTCCATAATAATCATTTTTGCGTTGATCAGAACCGCCTTCGCGATCTCGATCATCTGCTGTACGCCCATACCAAAGTTACCTGCCGGCTTGGTCGGGTCTACGTCCTGACCGAGCGAAGCCATAACTTCCTTTGCCTTTTTATGCATGGTCGGGTAATCCAGCAGAGTACCCTTTTTGATCCACTTGTTGATGAAAATGTTGTCAGTAATGCTCAGCAGCTTCTCAATGTTAAGCTCCTGATATACGCACGCGATGCCAGCCGCTGCCGAATCGTTCGGGTCCTTGAAATGCTGCTCGACGCCGTCTACATAAATCTGACCCTCGTCTGCCTGATGTACACCAGTCAGCACCTTGATCAGCGTAGATTTGCCTGCGCCGTTCTCACCGATCAGGCCGAGGATCTCGCCCGGCTTGACGGAAAGCTGCATGTTTTTCAGAGCCACTACGCCCGGAAAACGCTTGGTCGCGTTTTTCAGTTCTACTACGTATTCACTCATTTGCATATCACCTTTTCTTCTCCGAGATGAAGTGCGGGACAAAGTAAACTGTTCTCGGTTCAGTTCCCTAAGGAAAAGCCTGCCCAGTGCAAGCTCTTTACCATTTCTTGTCCGCGGGAGCATGTTTGAAAAGAGAACCCCTGCAGAGATGAAAATCGAGCAGGGGTTTCTTCTCGTTCACTTAAATGCTGGAACTAATGGAAAACCACAAGCGTGTGGGATGGATTGCTTAGCCGATGTAGCCCTTCAGCTTATCCAGGCGCTCCTGAGCGTTATCCTTGGTGACAACGGAGCAGCCGGAGTCGATGAACTTCTCCAGGGTCTCACCGTTAACAGCCTTTACAGCAGCCTCAACTGCCTTGTAGCCCATGTCGTATGCTTCCTGAGCAACGGACATGGTCTCCTCACCAGCGAGGATAGCGTTGCAAGCGGACTGAATGCCGTCGAAGCCAACGAAGATGGTCTTCGCGTAAGCAGCGTTGCCCTTTGCAGCACGAGCAGCAGCCATAGCCATATCGTCGTTGTTGCAGACGATGATAGCGACGCCTTCCGGATGGTTCTGCATGATTGCTTCCATCGAGGTAGCAGCCTTATCAGCAACAGCGTCAGCGTACTGGATCTCGTCCTTCAGGAACTCGCCGCCAGCCTCGGTAACGCCCTTCTCATAACCGGTCAGACGTGCGGTAGCAGTGCCGTCGCCCTGTACGCCGGAAATTGCGATTGCCTGAACCTTATCCCAGCCAGCAGCCTTAGCAGCCTCTACGGCAGCCTTGCCGCCTTCTGCAGCAGCATCCTCGTTGCCGGTACCTACGAAGGACAGAACCTCAGGTGCATCGATGTTGGTATCAACTGCAACGATCGGTGCGGTCTGGCCAGCGATCAGGGTCTTAACGAGGTCAGCCTGCAGCGGAGCGATAACAAATGCATCGTATGCACCGGAGTTCAGGTCGGTCTCGATCATATTCTGCTGCTCGTCGTAAGCGGTCTCGGAGGTAGCGCCCTTAACCTCAACCTTTACGTCCGGGTTGTCCTTGGAGTAAGCCTCAGCGCCAGCCTTAACGTAGCTCCAGTACTCGGAAGCAGTCGTCTTCAGGATAACGTCAACAGAGCAGCCGGAAGTGGTGCTAGCCTTACCGCCGCCATCCTTCTGGGTGTCGTCAGCCGGGGTAGAAGAACCGCCGCCGCAAGCTGCAAGGCTTGCAACCATAGCGCCAGTCATCAGCATAGCAAGTAATCTCTTCTTCATGATAAAAACCTCTCTCCTTTTTCATACGGAGCAAACAGTCTCTCAGATTGTCTGCTCTGCGGTCGGTTCCCACTGCTGTGGGACTTAGGAACGCTCCAACGTTCTGGTAATATTTTAATGCAATAATACCGTTTTGGCAACCCTTCGTTGTTATTTTTGTAAGAGGTGGTGATTTTCGCATGTTTCGTTTTGTGCACATTCACAAATTCCTGCTTTGACAATCGAAAACCAGACGCTGTGCATTGTGCATTTTTATTTTTCTTACGGCATTTTTCCTATAAAATCATGGGAATTTCATGGTCGTTTTGGGCATATTTTGGAGACATCTCTTGCCAGCAAAGGTTACAATGTGGTAAAATTACCGTATCCTAATGAGAGAAGGAATATGACAATGAAGCTTGCTATCAAAACCTGCACGCTGGATATGCCCTATGAGCAGATGCTCGATTTCTGCGTGGAGCAGAAAATTGCCGCCATTGAAATCGGCACCGGCAACTGGTCGGGTGCGCCGCACTGTGACCTCGACCTTCTGGTAAGCGACAAGACCGCCCGCGAAAAATGGTATGATGCCATGCGTGAGAAGGGTCTGGAGCTGTGCGCGCTCAACTGCTCAGGCAACCCGCTCGCGTATGAAAAGGACATGGATGTAACAAAGAAAACCTTTGAGCTGGCGCATCAGCTCGGAGTAAAGAAGATCGTTATGATGAGCGGTCTGCCGGTCGGCTGCGAGGGCGATAAAACGCCGGTGTGGATCACGACCTCGTGGCCGCCCGAGACGCAGGACATTCTGGATTACCAGTGGAATCAGGTTGCGATTCCCGCATGGAAAAAGCTCGTTAAGCTGGCAGAGGATTGCGGAATCGAGCGGATTGCGCTCGAAAACCACGGTATGCAGCTGGTTTACAACCCGGAAACGCTGCTCCGTCTGCGTGAGGCTGTCGGCCCGATGATCGGCATGAACCTTGATCCGTCCCACCTGTTCTGGATGGGCGGCGATCCGATCGAAGCAGCCCGTGTGCTCGGTGAGCACGGTGCAATTTACCATATCCACGGCAAGGATTCACGGCCGGAGCGCCGCTACTGGCAGCCAAACGGCATGCTGGATACCAAGCCGATCGACGCATTTGCCCGCCGCTCGTGGAACTATGTTGCCGTCGGCGCGGGACACGATGCCAAGTGGTGGAAGGAGTTTTTCTCGGTTGTCCGCATGTCGGGCTACAACGATGAGATTTCCCTTGAAATGGAAGATTTGACGCTCTCCATGCTCGACGGCCATCTTGCCAGTCTGCAGGTGCTGCGTGAAGCGCTCAATATTGGTTAAGGCAACACCGCACAATTAAAGCGGCGGTGCTTTGCGGAAATTTTGTGTCCTGACTTTGTTGCAGTTTCACGGTAATACATCAAGTATTACCGCAAAACTGTGCCTCGTCAGTACGCAAAATTCACTCGCAAATCACTCTTGTTCAATTATGCGGTATTGCCTCAAATCTTATATCTATAATAACAGGTGCTGTAATTTTAACTTACAGCACCTGTTTTCTTTATTATATTAAGTCTCAGCGTTCCTTAAGAGAAATATAAGGCTCCGCAGGCTGCACGCAGCGGTACGCCGGACGGATGATCTTATCCGTGTTGATCAGCTCCTCCAGGCGATGCGCGCTCCAGCCGACGATACGCGCCATGGCGAACACCGGCGTGTACAATTCCGGCGGCAAACCCAGCATGGAATACACAAAACCTGAGTAAAAATCAACATTTGCAGACACGCCCTTATAGATGTGGCGTTCCTGTGCGATAACCTTGGGTGCCATCTCCTCGACCATGGTGTACAGCGCGAAATCCGCGTCTCTGCCCTTCTCGTGCGCCAGCTGACCGACGAAGGATTTGAACACCTGCGCACGCGGGTCCGATATCGAGTACACGGCGTGGCCCATGCCGTAGATGAGTCCCTTCTGGTCAAATGCCTCACGGCGCAGCAGCTTGACAAGATAGTCCGCGACTGCCTGCTCATCCGTGGTGTCCGACACGTTTTTCTTCATATCCTCGAACATCTGCACGACCTTGTAGTTCGCTCCGCCGTGTTTCGGGCCTTTCAGCGAACCGAGCGCCGCTGCAATAGCCGAATAGGTATCCGTGCCGGAGGACGTGACGACGTGTGTTGTGAATGACGAGTTATTGCCGCCGCCGTGCTCCATGTGCAGCACAAGCGCCAGATCGAGCACTCTTGCCTCGAGCGGCGTGTACTGCATATCCGGGCGCAGCATGCGCAGGAAGTTGGACGCAGTAGACAGACTGTCCGACGGGTAGTGAATGTACATGCTGCCGCCGCACTCGTAGTGATTGTAGGCGTGATAGGAATACACCGCCAGCATCGGAAAGACCGAAATCAGCATCAGGCACTGCCGCAGCACGTTGGGCAGGCTGATATCATCCGCATTGCTGTCGTAGGATGCCAGCGTGAGCACACTGCGCGACAGGCTGTTCATCATGTCGCGGGTCGGTGCTTTCATGATGACATCGCGGGTGAAATTGGTCGGCAGCGTGCGGCCCTGTGCCAGCAGCGCCTTGAAGTCGCCCAGCCGCTTTGCATCCGGCAGCTCGCCGAACAGGAGCAGGTACGCAGCTTCCTCGTAGCCCTTGCGGCCGTCCCGAACAAAGCCCTGCACCAGATCCTGAATGCGGATGCCGCGGTAGTACAGCTCGCCCTCACAGGGCACGATTTCGCCGCCTATCTCCTTGCGAGATAATGTCCGAAATGTTGTCAGACCGGCCAGTACGCCCTGTCCATTGATGTCGCGCAGACCGCGCTTGACATCGTACTTGCGGTACAGCGCCGGATCAATGCGGCTGTTCGAGCGGCAGAGCGCCGCCAGCGCTTCCACGCGCGGCGTGACCTGTAAAATATCGTGTTCCGGTGTCATGATGATTCCTCCCTTTGACTGCATTGTGTGATATATTTATTGTATCAGAATCCACTCGCGTTTACATGACATTTTTTGCACAGTTCCGTTAACAATTCGTGAATTTTTTCGCACATTTCAGCAGTTACACAGGATATGCCCACCAATTTGATAAATTTATGCACAAAAAGGCACAATGAGTTTCTCATTGTGCCTTTTGGAACTCTGCAATTTTTGTTTAGCGGATAACCATACGGATCAGCGGATAAAGTTCATCATCGTGCGCGGGTGGCTTTCCGGCGGCTCGATTCCGGCCTTGTCGATCACCTTGAGCATCCATGCGATATTGCGGCCCAGCTTTTCGATGACTTCGACGCCCTCGATATCCTGCACAGCCTCGCCCTTGTCCGCACCGTGTACGGCGTTCCAGTAGTCCGAAGTGACAAGCACCATCTCCATGGTGTTGATCGTGCCGAGCAGCTGCTGGTAGGTCTCCATGCCGCCCGAACGGCGCAGCGTACACAGCGCCGCACCGACCTTGTGCTTCAGCTGATTATCGCCGCAGCCTGCCGCCAGAATCAGACGGTCGAGCACGCACTTCATACCGCCCGCAATGCCGCCGTGGTACACCGGAGACGCGAGCACGATGCCGTCCGCCTCAATGCACTTGGCGATGATTTCATTTACACCGTCGTCGTCCTGCACGCAGCGCAGCGTGCCGTTGTCCAGGCAGTGATAGCACGCCATGCACGGATGCACCTTCGCCCCCGGCTGACATACCTCAAACTCAATGCCCTCCTGCTCGAGCACCTTGCCGAGCACCTCGAGCATCTGTGCACAGTTGCCACCCTTGCGCGGCGAGCCGTTGATTGCTACAACTTTCATATCCTTTTCCTCCGTGTTTTCTCTATTTTCAGTGCGTATCCGCACTGTTTTTGACGAATATTGGACTTATAAATGCTTTTCGTTTTCCAGCCGGTACAGCCGCATCACGACCAGCGTATGATTCAGCTGCGGACCCATCAGCAGGATCATGCTGACGATATACAGCCACAGCATCAGTACGATAATCGCCGCCAGAGAGCCGTACAGCACAGAATACCGCGCCATATTGTCCACATAGAACGAAAATCCAAGCGAGACCAGAATCCACGCTACCAGCGAGAACAGCGCCCCCGGCCACACCTCGCGGAACCTAAGGTGCAGATTGGGCACGACCTTGTTGAACAGCATGAGGAACACGAAAATAAACGCGATCATCACCCAGAAGCTGGCATCGTGCAGTCCGTCCATCACAGCCGGCGGCACCGGCAGATATTTCGGTACAACGCGGATGATGGTTCGTCCGGCGACAACGAGCACAAAGCTGCACACAACCGAAACAAGAAAGCCCGCCGTAATACCGAACGAAATGAGCACGTCCTTGACCATGCCGCGCGAGATTTCAACGTGGTAAATATCGTTGACCGTGCGCATCATTGAGCGCACCGCACGGGACAGGAAATACAGCGTCAGACCCAGACCGACGATCATCGGACTGAACGACGGCGTGCCGGTCAGCTGCTGAATATAGCCGCCTATGAGCTGCTGCAGGCTTTTCGGCAGCATTTCCAGCACCGGCTGCATCCCCTCGATTGACAGGTCAAGCTGTGCGAGCATGGAGTTGACGAACATCAGCAGCGGGAACATGGAAAACAGCAGAAAATACGAAAGCTCTGCCGCAGACTGCGGAATGCCGTCATCAAAAAAGCGGTAAACCATGCGCTTGATCAGATATAGCCATCGGTTTTGACCGTTCATTGCGTCCCTCCCCTGTGTCGGTAAATTTTGCTGTACTTATCATATCAGCTTTTTATCAAATTTACAACTTGCGTTTTGGCTTCATCTATTGTATACTGATAAAAACAGAACATTTGTTCTGATTGGAGGGTGTGTCATGGCGGATCTGCGTCCGGTGACCTGCTGTTTTTCCGGCTACCGAATTGAAAAAATGCCGTTCCGGAACGAGGACTGTCCCGCTGCGCGCGAGCTGTTCGCCGCACTCGATGCTGCGGTCGCAGAGGCCGCCGCTGACGGCTGTACACGGTTTCTCTCCGGTATGTCCACCGGCTTTGATCTGTGGGCCGCCGAAGCTGTTCTGCGCGCGCGCGCCGCACTCCCGGTGCAGCTGCTGTGTGCTGTGCCGTTCGACGGACAGGCCGATCGGTTTCCGCTCGAGTGGAAGCGCCGGTTCAACCGCTGTCTGCTCGCCGCAGATAAGGTGTACGCGCTCTCGCGGAGCTATCACGCCGGGTGCTTTGCCGCGCGCAACCGGTTTATGGTAGATGCATCGTCAAGGCTCATCTGTTACTATGATGGACGGTCGGGCGGTACGGCGCAGACCGTGCATATGGCTGAGCAGAGCGGACTGAAAATTGTAAATCTCGCGGATGGACAGCTGTCGCTGCTGTAAAAAGGACTGACCGGGTTGGGCAGTCCTTTTGTTTTGGGTTAGCGCGTGCCGAATGGAAAATTGAGAATGGAGAATGGAGAATGGACGTGATGGTTTGGTTTTCCGAACCATCTTGTTATGGTGCACGTTGTTCGTCCTCGCCCATTTAACGTGATGTGGGAGCGCAATGCGCTCCCCTACGGTGTAGTTTGTGCAGATGAATTTACATGCGGTGCGCCGAGGTCGGCGCACCCTACGGTATACCGTAATGCCTATTGTATGCACGTTAAACCATTTGCAAACGCGCAAACGCAGGGGCGGCCATTGGCCGCCCACAAAACGTTATACCGTTACGTTAATTCTCAATCATTGCAGATTTTATCCAGCTGAGTGAGAATCTCACTGCCGTTTTTCAAATTATGTACCCAATCTCGGTACACAAAGTTAATCTCGCCGATATCGAGGAAGGTCGGTGTATTATTGTACACCGCAACGATTTCGTAGCTAATTTTATCCATCGAGAAGCTGTGCTTCGGGTGCGGCACACGGCTGGCTTTGACCTGCGTCAGCACCTCTCGCAGAGCGGTCTGATCGACCTGCTCGGTCAGTTCGGTCATATCCGCGCCATTGACGCGCCAGATACGCACGTTCCAGAAGCCATCCATGTCCGGCATTGGCGTGTACGGTACAAGCCAAACCGCTGCTCCCACACAAATCAGCACACTTATCAATGCAAATACTATCCTTCGTTTCATCGCTATCCCTCCCCTTTGTTGTAGTAGCTGTCCGCCAGCAACGTGAGCAGTTCCTCACCGCCGGACACCTTGTGCATCCACAGCGTAGGACGCAATATACCGTCATACACATAATCCGGTCCACCCGGTTCGCCGAGATTGATACACATAGTTTTATCCCAGTATTTCACCTCAACGACAAAACTGTCTTCCTGTATCCCCTCAAGCCGCAGACTCGGTATACGGCGTGCCCGAATATGCGTAAGCAGTTCGCGTACGGTATCTGTATCAACCCGCTCGGTGAAATCATCAGCGTATTCTCCCCTGTCAAGCTGATACACCCGCATTTCCGTGATATTCACCGTATCCGGTATCGGCGAATACGGCACAAGCCAATATGCCCATCCAAAAATCAGAATACCTGCAATAACAGCTATAATCTTCCGTTTCATACGCTTTCCCTCCCCACTGAAAAAGCAAAATCCGCCGACGCGATTGAATTTTCACGTCGGCGGATTCCTTACTTATGCAATTATGTATGTGCTGAAATTACTTCAGGCCAGCGGTGATGATCGCCATCTGGTAAACCTCGTCAGCGTTGCAGCCGCGGGACAGATCGTTGATCGGCGCATTCAGACCCTGCAGAATCGGGCCGTAAGCAGCGTAGCCGCCCAGACGCTGAGCGATCTTGTAGCCGATGTTGCCAGCCTCGATAGACGGGAAGATGAAGGTGTTAGCCTGGCCTGCAACCGGAGAGCCCTTGCACTTGGTAGCAGCAACAACCGGGGATACAGCAGCGTCAAACTGCAGCTCGCCGTCGATCGCCAACTCCGGGTTCATCTCCTTAGCGTACTCGGTAGCCTCGCGGGACAGAGCAACCGTGCCGCCCTTGCCGGAACCCTTGGTGGAGAAGGACAGAACAGCAACCTTCGGGTCGATGCCGAAAGCCTTAGCGGTGTTTGCGGTCTCGATTGCAACTTCAGCCAGCTTCTGGCTGCCCTTCAGGGTTACGTTGCCTTCCTTATCAACAGAATCCGGATAGTCGATGTTGATCGCGCAGTCGCCCATAGCCAGCTTCTCCTCTACGCCATCCTTCTCGCGGACCAGAATAAAGCAGGAGCTTACGAGGTGTGCGCCCGGCTTGGTCTTGATCAGCTGCAGAGCCGGACGAACGGTGTCAGCGGTGGAGTAGGTAGCGCCGCCGAGCAGAGCGTCAGCCTTGCCCATCTTAACGAGCATGGTGCCGAAGTAGTTGCCCTTGGACAGTGCAGCGCGGCAGTCTTCCTCGCTCATCTTGCCCTTGCGGAGCTCTACCATCTTAGCTACCATAGCGTCCATCTCCGGGTAGGTAGCCGGGTCGATGATCTCCATGCCCTCGATATCGAAGCCGCCCTTTGCAGCAGCAGCCTTTACCTCGTCAACATTGCCGACCAGGATGGAATCCATCAGGCCGTCCTTCTTCAGGCGTGCAGCCGCTTCGAGGATACGAGCGTCCGGGCCTTCGGTGAATACGATCTTGCGCTTGTCAGCCTTGAGTGCTGCAATCAGATTTTCAAACATATTGCATTCTCCTTCGTTTTCAATCGCCTGTGTGCAGTGTGACGCTGCAAACAGGCATTCTCTTGAATTTATTATACACCCTTTCCCCCTATTCCCACAAGAGGGAATTTCTGATGGACGCAAAACGCTTTCTCGGTTCCATATCACAAGGCGAACGTGAAATTTGTCGAATCTCCGTCCCATGCAAAATATTTCGTCGGTATATTTGAACGGGACCGCGGGGAAAATCCAGATAGTATCCTCATAGTGACGACCAACAGGAGGGAATTTTATGCAGACAAAAGTTGAGATCTGCGGTGTGAATACATCGGGACTGCCGGTGCTCTCCGCAAAAAAGACGGACGAGCTTTTGAAAAAATCCGCTGCCGGAGACAAGCAGGCACGAGATGAGCTGATTCGCGGCAATCTGCGGCTGGTGCTCAGCGTTGTTCAGCGGTTTCAGGGCCGCGGCGAATCGCCGGACGACCTGTTTCAGGTCGGGTGCATCGGCCTGATGAAAGCCATCGACAATTTTAATACCGAACTCGGCGTACGCTTCTCCACCTACGCCGTACCGATGATCATCGGCGAAATCCGCCGCTACCTGCGCGACAACAGTGCCATGCGGGTCTCGCGCAGCCTGCGCGACACGGCGTACCGCGCTCTGCAGGCCAAGGAGGCGTTCATCCGCGAGCACCAGCGTGAGCCGGACATCGTGGAACTGGCCAAGCTGATGGACGTGCCGAAAGAGGAGGTCGTGTTCGCGCTCGACGCGATACTCGACCCGGTGTCACTGTTCGAGCCGGTGTTCCACGATGGCACGGACACGGTCTGCGTGATGGATCAGGTCGGTGACACCAAAAACACGGACGACAACTGGCTGGCCGGTATTGCTCTGCGGGACGCTATGCGCAGCCTGAACGACCGCGAGCGCCGTATCATCCGGCTGCGGTTCTTTGAGGGACGCACCCAGATGGAGGTGGCACGCGAAATACACCTTTCAACAAACAAAAGGAAGAAAGATTCCGGTCCTTTTCTTACTATATATAATGTACGAGCGGCAGAAAACGCGAGGATAGGTGCAAACGGTTTGCGCCTATCCCCATCTGAATATCCACACAATATTTGACGCTTCAAACAGGATATCTCATGGCTATTGATAGATTGATCTGCTCTCTTCCGAATGCAATGGCATCAAGTTTATTCGCAAGGCGCTCAACCTCTTATGACAGCGGTTGAGCGTCTCAGTCTGTCCAGAACCTTTGTTATTGCAGCATATCCCGCTTGATTTTCCCAATCCGCATATAATACCATACCAGATTGAGCGCTGCCGCACACACCCATGCTGCGCCTTCCGCAAAGAATACGCCGCTCTGCCCGATGAAGATCGGCAGCACGAGCGCCGCGCCCATGCGCATGAGCATTTCCGCAAAGCCGGAAAGCGTCGGCACAGTCATCTCGCCCAGTCCCTGCAGTGAGGAGCGGTATGCCTGCAGCATGAACAGTGCAAACAAAAACGCCATCAGCACCATGAGATACTGATAGGCCACCGCCAGCGCATCTGCTGCGCCCGCCTCCTCGGTCGAAAGAAACAGTCCCAGCAGCGGTTTGCCCGCAACAAGCATAGCCGTCACGATGGCGGCTGTAAATTCGGCGGACAGCACCAGTACCGCCCGAATGCCTGCATCAATGCGTGCCGCGTTTCGTGCACCGCGGTTCTGCCCCATGTAGGCTGTCATGGCATAGCCAAACGCCACTGATGCACTTTCGAGTATGCCGTACAGCTTGTTGGCCGCCGTATAGCCCGCCACGAACACTACGCCGAAGCCGTTCAGCACGGACTGCAGCACCATGCCTCCCAGTGTGATCATGCTCATCTGCAGACCGGTCGGAATGCCGAGGCGGCACAGGTGCAGCAGAATGGCAGGGTCGGTTTTCCAGTCGGCCTTTGTCAGCTGCACGAACGGCAGCCGCCGCAGAGACCGCAGACACAGCAGAAACGCAATCAACTGCGCCAGCACGGTTGCGAACGAGGCTCCGAAAATGCCCCAGCCAAAGCCCATCACGAACAGCAGGTCGAGCGCAATATTAGCAAAGCTCGCCGCGATAATCGCAAACAGCGGTGTTCTGCTGTCGCCCAGACAGCGCAGCACGGCCGCCGCCATATTGTACGCAATGATGATGAGCGAGCCGCCGAACTGCACATATAAGTACGTCTGTGCTCCGCCGAACACCGCAGGATCGGTGTGCAGCAGTGTGAGCAGAGGTCTTACCAGCAGCAGACTGATGATCGTCACCGCAATGCCGAACCAGCACGACAGCTTAACAATCATAGCCAGTACACGACGCAGCCGGTCGTATGCGCCCGCGCCGAACTCCTGTGCCGCGAGAATCGCAAAGCCCTGCGTAAAGCCCTGCAGTCCCCATAAAACCAGCCAGTTGATCCAATCCGCCGCACCGATGGACGCCAGCGCCTGCATGCCGACACCGCGTCCGATGATAATCGTATCCACGATGGTATACAGCTGCTGAAACACGCTGCCCAGCATCAGCGGCAGCGAAAACAGCAGAATCAGCCGTATCGGACGGCCGCGTGTCATATCGGTAACGCGCACCATATCGCACCTCCCTTGCGAAAAATCATAAAACCCAAAGCGCAGAAGGAGACGGAACTGCACTTCGGGTTTCAAAACGACGGTACCGCAGAATGCTGTTGATTTACCGCACGGTAAGATAAAACACGGTACCGCCGCCGTTATGATCAGGAATCAGAGAAAATCGCCGCACAGGCTGAGAGCTGCCTCATCTGCGATAACGATCGCGTCGTTGTGCAGCTGCAGAATCGAACCGGGCACCTTGGGCGTTACCGGACCGAAGCAGGATTCACGGATAGCCCACGCCTTGTCCTCGCCGCTGGCAACGACCAGCACTTTTTTTGCGGTCATGATGGTGTGAATGCCCATCGAGTAGGCACGGCGCGGCACCTCATCCTCGCTGGCGAAAAAGCGCTTGTTTGCCTCGATGGTGGACTCGGTCAGCTCCACGCAGTGCGTGCCCTTGGCGAAGCAGTTGTCCGGCTCGTTGAAGCCGATATGGCCGTTGCGGCCGATGCCGAGCAGCTGAATATCCACATCGCCCACACTGCGAAGCACCGCATCATAGCGGGCGCACTCCTTTTCTTCGTCCGGCTCCATGCCGTTCGGCAGATTGATACGCGATGGGTCGATGTTCACATGGTCAAAAAAGTGGTCGTGCATGAAATAATGATAGCTCTGGTCGTTTTCCGGCTTCATGCCGTAGTATTCATCCAGATTGACCGTAGTCACATCCGCAAAATCCAGATCGCCCTTTTCGTACCACTTGACCAGCTGCTCATATGTGCCGATCGGTGACGAGCCGGTGGCAAGACCGAGCACGGAATCCGGCTTGAGGATGACCTGCGCAGAAATGATATTTGCCGCCTTGCGGCTCATGTCCTTATAATCCTTTGCACGAATGATTCTCATAACGAAAAAGCCTCCAAACGCTTATAAATCCTTATACTTTTCACGCAGCGCGAGCAGCTCGCTCTCCTGCACATACTCGGTCAGGCAGCCTACGCCGGTAACACTCTTGCCGCCTGTGATGTTGCCGAACCGCACACAATCCGCAAACGGATAGCCGTGGTACAGACCATACATCAGTCCCGCAAGGAACGCATCGCCCGCACCGGTGGAATCCTTACAGGTGAATTCCGGAATATTGCGCAGCAGACGCGGCCTGCCGTCCTCGAGAATGAGACAGCCGTCCTTATCCAGCTTGACCAGCGGGTGCTCAAAATACTCAGCCAGTACGCGGAGCGCCTCCTCCGGCGTGTCCCTGCCGGTGATCTTGAGTGCTTCCTTGGTATTCGGCGTGTAGTAATCCGCCAGGCGCAGATAATCGCCGTATTTCTCAAAGCTCAGTTCATCATCCCATCCCATGTCGAAAATCAGAATGGTGCCTTCCTCGTGCAGCTTGCGATATACCGGCAAAAAGCCCTCCTGCATCTGCACCAGCTTAGCGCCCTTAGACATGGTATATACCCGATCGAGCAGCTCGTCCGTGATGGCGGTCGGCTTGCAGTAGGTCGCAAATGTACGGTCGCCGGGCGTGAGCATGGCACTGGTGACATTCACCGGAATACCGGTCTCGCCCTCCGCCGCCAGATTGTACGGAGAAACGCCGTTCTGCTCAAACTGCGCGCGGGCAAAGCCGGAAAACAGATCGCTGCCGAGATAGGTCGCCAGACGGGTCGGAATGCCCAGCCGGGCGGCGTTTACTGCCGTACCCGGTGCACCGCCGCCGAGCAGCACGCGGAAATCCTGCGAAAAGATCTCCTCGCCCTCCCTGCGGCACGCGCGCGGCATGCCGACATACATCAAATCCACATTGGTCACACTCGACCGAAGCGAGAAACGACATGCGTCAGTCCCTCCAGTCCCCGATATACGGCGCGTTGAGCTTGATATACTCGTCGGTCAGCTTGCTTGCCAGCGAGTAAGAGCCGACCAGCGGGTGCATGGTCAGGCACTCGGTAATATCCTTTCTAGAGCGGTTGACGATACCGCGTGCCGCCAGACGTTCGTAATATTTTACGCGGCGGATCATTTCGAGGTTGCTCTCCGGAATGTTCTCGATATGGTGCGGCTTGCAGCCCTCGCGGGAGATATCGCAGGTAACTTCGATAATATCGGTCGGCTCGAGGCCTTCGATGGCATTGCCGTTCGGTGCGCACAGGATCATCGTGCCCATGCCGCCGGAGGCTGCAATCTCGATGAACTTAAGCGCAACGCCTGCGTAGCCGCCCGCGTCCTTGGAATACACATCAAACGTCCACGGCTTGTCGCGGTGAATACCAGTCTCATTGGCCATGTAGTTGTTCTCGCGGATGCCGTACCACTTCTCAAAGCACTTGAGACCCGCCTCAAAGTCGTTCTCGATGTCGATCTTGGACAGCTCCTCGGTCATGTGGCGGTTGATGTCGCAGATCATCTCGCCGCGCGTCTGCTTGGCGTTCAGAATGTTGGCAACCGCCTTTTCACGGTAGTAGAAGTAGTACAGATATTCATTCAGCACACAGCCGCGGTCCTCGAGCAGACGCTTCTCGAAAAAGCGCATATCGGTCTTGGCGTAAGCCTCGTCATTGGCGATCAGCTCGGGCATAATCTCCTTTCCGTCCACCTTGATGCTCTGGAAGTAGGACAGATGATTCAAACCGTAGCACTCGCCGTAAATGCGGGACGCATCCACGCCGTACAGGTCGGCAAACTGGTGCAGCATGCCGCTCGGCGCGTCGCAGATACCGTAGGTAAAATCATATCCCATATCACGCAGCGCCTGTGAAACCACGCCCGCCGGATTGGTAAAGTTGAACACCTTGACGCCCGGCTTTGCCAGCTTCTTGATCAGCTCGCAGTACTCAGCCAGCGCCGGAATCGAGCGCATGGCGAACGAAACGCCGGCCGCACCTGTGGTCTCCTGACCGAGAATACCCAGATCAAGCGCCAGCCGTTCATCGCGCACGCGGGTCGCATCGCCGCCGACACGGATGGTCGTGATGACGTAATCCGCATCGGTTACCGCCTCCTCCGCACTGGAGGTCAGCGTGAACTTCATGGTCGGGCACAGCATGCGCGCAACGTGCGCCGCCAGACCGCCGTAGATGCGGAGCTTTTCCGGATCGTTATCCATAAATACCAACTCGTCGATGTGCAGCTCCTCCGCACGCTGTGCAATGCTCTTTGCGAGGAACATGGAGCGTACACCGCCGCCGCCGATTACCGTTAATTTCATAAAAAGATACCTCCTGTTATCGAATCAGATACCGTTTGCAGCTGGACCAGCCGATCATGCCCGAGGCAAATCCGGACAGACCGCACGGGAACAGCAGCACATACGGCAGAGAAAGCGGAAAAACAGCACTGCAGGAATCAGCAGCAGCGCATTTACACCCAGCCCCAGCACGGTCATGCCGGGACGGAGCAGACACAGCACCACGCATTTTTCGCCGCTGCCGCAAACGGGATGTCCACCGCCGCCTGTACTGCCCAGAAATTCTGGAAAAACGCAGCCGTGACGCAGAGCAGCAGCATGCCCAGCAGCGCCGGGAAAAATCCGTCCGCCGTTACCAGCATCACGCCCATCCACAGCAGCGCAAGCTCGGCCAGTCCGCACAGAAGATTGCGCACCGTATCCTGCCGCAGCGCCGCACGGAAATCGGTCCACACGTCGTTCGGCACATCACGCGCCATATTGACCGTGCAGCGCGCCATGGCGGCTCGAGCCGCACCGAAGGTCACGACCGGCAGACAGCACAGCAGAAACAGTACATTCAGCTTGACGATCTGCCAGAACTCCCGCGCAAGGGTCTCTCCGACCCATGCAGCGCCGGTTTTTTCCGGTGCATCCTTGGCAATGCCCGGACCTTCCTTCAAATAGGATGGACGAAACACAGATTTTCCTCCTGTCAGAACGCGATCGCGCGTTCGGTCTGCTTATCGAACAAATGGATGCGGCTCATATCCACAGCCGCGGTGATGGTGTCGCCCGCATGAATCGGCTCACCGGACGGCGTACGCACGGTAACGGACGTACCGTCGCAGGTGCAGTGCGCGTAAATTTCCGCGCCCATCAGCTCGGCAATATCCACATGCATGGTGAGCGTATGCGCCGCATTCTGCGTAAACTTTTCACCCGAGGTGTGCAGATTCTCCGGACGGATGCCGAACACGACCGTCTTTCCGACGTACTCACTCAGCGCATCGCTGCCCGCAAAGTGCAGGCTCTGGTCCGCAAAGGTCAGCTTGTAGCCGTCCGCATCGCGTCCCAGCTCGGCGTCCATGAAATTCATCTGCGGCGAGCCGATAAAGCCCGCTACGAACAGATTGCACGGATGGTCATACAGCGTCTGCGGTGTGTCCGCCTGCTGAATCTCGCCGCCCTTCATAACAACAATACGGTCGCCCATGGTCATGGCCTCGGTCTGGTCATGCGTAACGTAAACAAAGGTCGTATCCAGCTTCTGATGCAGCTTGATGATCTCGGTGCGCATCTGGGTGCGCAGCTTGGCATCCAGATTGGACAGCGGCTCATCGAGCAGGAATACCGCCGGGTCGCGCACCATCGCACGTCCGAGCGCGACACGCTGCCGCTGACCGCCGGAAAGCTGCTTGGGCTTGCGGTTGAGCAGATGCTCGATGTCCAGCACCTTAGCCGCCTCGTGCACCTTGCGGTCGATTTCGTCCTTAGGTGTTTTTCGCAGCTTGAGCGCGAATGCCATGTTCTTGTAAACCGTCATATGCGGATAGAGCGCGTAGTTCTGGAAAACCATCGCGATATCGCGGTCCTTCGGCGCTACATCGTTCACCTTGCGGTCACCGATGTACATTTCGCCGTCCGAAATCTCCTCCAGACCCGCGATCATGCGCAGTGTGGTGGATTTGCCGCAGCCGGACGGTCCGACCAGTACGACAAACTCCTTATCCTTGATCTGCAGGTTCAGGTCGGAGATAACCTCGATATCACCGGGGTACACCTTCTTGATGTGATTCAAACTAATGCTTGCCATGTAATTTCACCTCGTTTATTCTTTGACCGAACCCGCGGTCAGGCTGGAAACGACCTGCTCCTGGAAGATCGCAAACACGATGATCGAAGGAATGACCGCAATGGTAACTGCGGCAAACAGCGCCGTGTAGTTAAAGCTGAACTGGCTGGTAAAGTAGCTGAGCGACAGCGGCAGCGTGCGGGCACTCTCGCTGCTGGTCAGGATCAGGGAGAACGTAAATTCGTTCCATGTATTGAGGAAGCACAGCACAGCTGCGCTCGTAAGACCGCCCTTGGCGCACGGCATCATGATCTGGAAGAACGTGCGCAGGAAGCCCGCACCGTCGATGTAGGCGGCCTCCTCAATGGCCTTGGGGATAGACTGGAAGGCGCCGCGCAGGATGAGCAGGCTCATCGGCATATTCAGTGCGGTGTTGACCAGAATCAGACCCGCCTTGGTATCATACAGACCCAGATTGTTGACCACGCTGTACACCGGCTGCAGCAGTGCCGTCATCGGGATGACGAGCGACAGGCTGAGCAGCATGTACAGCAGCTTATCGCACGGAAAGCGGAACCGCGCAAACGCGTAGCCTGCCATAGCGAAGACGAGCACATTGAGTACAGTCGCGCAGCAGGTGACGATCACGCTGTTGCCGAAGAACTTGAAGATCGGCGCCATATCCAGTGCGGATTTATAGCCGTCAAACCCGAAGTGCGTCGGCAGCGAAATGCCGTTCGACAGGATCTCCGCATTCGTCTTGAACGAGGACAGGATGACCCAGATGATCGGGAACAGCGCAACGACCACGCACAGCGCCATAAACAGATATTTGAGCACAAAGCACAGGCGTTCTCTGCCGGTCATTGCACCGAAGCTGGTTTTCATTTGTCGAACGCCTCCTTAGTAGTCTTCTTCGTTGACGCGCATCGCCTTGTTGATGAGCGTCATGCAAACGACACCCGCGATGACGATGCAAACGCCGATCGCATTCGAGTAGCCGTAGTTGTTTTCGTTCTTGTACACGCTGTACAGCATGAGCGGCAGGTTCATGGTAGTCGAGCCGGGGCCGCCCTTGGTGGTGATGTAGATCAGGTCGAACATCTGCAGCATATAGGTTGCCGCCATGACCATGGTCGTGCCGATGATCTTGCGCAGCAGCGGCAGCACAACGAACATATCGGTCTGGAACGAGGTCGCACCGTCCACACGGGCCGCTTCGAGCACCGAATCGTCAATGGTCAGCGCCTCGGCGAGCACGAGTGTCGTGGTGTAGCCCGCAAACAGCAGCCATGTCATGGTGACGGACGGGAACGCCGTTGTGGTATCCATCAGCCAGTTATGCGTCAGGCTTTCCAGACCAACAGCCTTGAGGATGGAATTGACCACGCCGTACTGCGGGTTGAAAATATTGAGGAAGATCATGCCCATTGCGGCGTTGGAGATGATATTCGGGATCATGTATGCCGTACGGACAAATTTCCAGCCGCGCGGCTTTTTGTACAGCACAAGCGCCAGGATAACGCCGATGGAGACATGAATAATACAGTGGATCAGAATCCAGACGACCGTGTGGCCGCACGCCTGCCGGAAGGTCGCATCGCTGAACAGCTGTGTATAGTTCTGCAGACCGATGAAAGTCATCGAGTCGCCCGTCAGCCGGTAATCAAACAGCGAGGAAACAAACACGATCACCAGCGGAACAGCATAGATCAGCAGGAACAATGCGACAGCCGGAAGCAGGAACACCGGCAGCCAGCCCTTTTTACGTTTCATAAAGCGGTTTCCTTTCTTATCGCGAGGAAAAATTGATATTTCTGCGTCTTCCGCCGATTCGCGCGGCATGAAATAGAATTTGCTGTGCAAATTCGTAAAAACGGGAGCATGTATCTCATTTTACACTTCTGGAGGAGAAAGTTTCTGTACAGGAACTTTCGGACGACTTTGGAACGGCCCACGGTCCGTTCCTGCTCGGCGAAACTGCAGTTTCGCGACAGCAAAGGACCCGTTTTTTGACGGGTCCCTGCGGTAAACAGTTTACTGGTTCTTCGCTGCAGCGTCCGTCAGCGTCTGGCAGAAGCCCTTTGCGTCCAGCTCACCCGAAGCGAGCAGCGGGAGCTGCTGGCTCATAACGTCGAGCAGGTTGGCGTACATCGTAGCCTGCAGAGTATCCGAGCGCTTTTCGCCCTCAGTGGTTGCAAGGTTAAGGAACTCAGCAAGCAGCGGATACTTGTCCTTTGCGGTGTCGGTCAGCTCTACCGTGTTGGAGGCCGGAACCATGCCCTGTATCTCCATTGCGGTCTGCTGTGCCTCAGCCGAGGTAAAGAACTTGACCATCTCAATGGCAGCCTCTTCTACCTTCGGGTCGTCCTGCTTGGTAACGATGTAGCCCTGAATCGGTGCATCGTATACGAAGTTGCCCGGGAACAGCGCTACGCCGACCTTATCAGCGAAGCCTTCCTCTGTCATGGAGGTATCAGAGAAATCACCGATCATCCACGGGCCGTTTGCCAGCATTGCGGTCTGGCCGGACAGGAAGTTGTTTGCAGCATTCTCATACTTGCCGCCGATTGCATCCTGCGTGGTGTAGTTCTGGTACATCTTCTGGATCTTCTCGGCTGCTGCGATCATTTCCGGCGTGTTGTAGTCGGTCGGGTTCATGGTGTTCATGAACTCAAGGCCTGCGTCGGACTCGGTGCCGACCATAGCGCCCATCCACAGCTGGGTTACCCACGCGGAATCTGCGGTATCCATGGACAGCGGGGTGATGCCGGCTGCCTTCAGCTTGTCGCACTGCTGGAAGAACTCATCCCAGGTCTTAGCCGGCCCGGTGATGCCTGCCTGCTTAAACAGGTCCTTGTTGTAGAAGTAACCGATAACCTGGCCTTCCATCGAGGAAGCGTAAATCTTGCCGTCGCGGCTGTTGGTAGCCAGCGCGGTATCCGAATACAGTGCCTTCCAGTCTGCATCGGAATTTACCGCATCGGTCAGGTCAACTGCCAGATCCTTTGCAACGACCATATCAAGCAGATTGTAGCCGCCGCCGTAAATAACCGGCGGGAGATCGCCCGTGCCAAGCTGTACCTTGATCTTGTCGATGTAGTTCTGGTCGCCCGGAACGTCTTCCTTCTTGATCTCGTACTTGCCTGCGTACTTCTCATTAAATTCCTTAATCAGTTCATCGCATACCGGAGCGGACGTATTCGTGCCGCACTGGAACGTCGGATAGTTGATGGTGATCACACCGGAGTTGTCACCGCTCTGTGCAGAATCATCCTTCTTGCTGCCGCAGCCGGTCAGTGCACCTGTCAGCAGCGCGCCTGCCATCAGCAGGGAGAGGATACGCTTTGTTTTCATGTGGGGTTCCTCCTCTTTCTCTCCGTGCGGCATTTGTCTCATTCAAATACCGCTCTGTGTTTTGTTGTATTCATTATACCCGAGGAACAGTCTGCCTTCAATGCAGTAAACCGATCAAAACATATGACGATTTTGCTTTTCGTTCACACGCTCCGCACTCCTCTTTGAAAACATAGGATTATTTTGCGCCAAAACAGGATATTTTTTTCTAATGTCGTTTCTCCCCTCCGGATGGTACACAAAGCGGTCGAATTGTGGTATATTTATGGTAACTCCGCAGCTCTATTATATGGTGCTGCCCTTGTATAGTTCGCAGAAGCTCCCGTGAGGTGTATTGTATGGCAAAACGCAAGATCTCTCTTATCGGGCTGGTCGTTGTGATGATATGTGTTCTGGTATTCGCACCTGTTGTCACCGCCGGCATCTATTTTATCCATACCGTATCCGGTCAGCTGCAGCATACCGCCAGCGAGACGGTTTCCATGTATCTGAACGAATTCACCGACCGCACCGACCGCATGATGGAGACCCTGCGGGATGGTGTGTACTACCTGACCTCAGACAGTGCCGCCCAGCAGATGATGAGCAGCAGCAAACCGCTCACCCAGATCCAGATTCTCCAGCTGGAGCAGAATTTCAGCCGTGCATTCTCGCTCGGCGATTCGCTCAACCCCGATGTGGTCAGCGCCATCTACCTGATCAAAAACGACCAATATGTGCCGGTCTACGGCGGCAACTACTATTTGAATACCTCGTGGCGCGTCCGGCAGATGTACCAGACGCACGAGGACTGCAACTCCGCACGCACGCTGTACACGCACTACACCATCATTGGATACGCATATATGATCGTCGATTTTGTTGACCTCAACACCATGCAGCCGCTTGGCAAAATCATCGTGGAGCTGAACATCGACAAGCTGCTCTCCACGCTGTCGCTGAACCAGCTTTACCCTTCCACTGTCGTCATTTTCAGCGGTGCTCAGGGCAAACGCATCGGCTCTCTGCAGACCGACCTGTTCCGCGAGAACGAGGATATGAACAAGTGGTATCATGCGTCCAGCTCACTCCGAAAAAGCCGTGAGCGCGTGGACATCTATATTCCAAACGCCGAAATCCTCGCCGGTGTGCGCCAGAGTACGCGTGTGTATTTTCTCGTCTGTGCTGCCATCCTGATCCTGGCCCTGCTGCTGGCCGCCACCTGTCTCATCCTGCTGCTGCGTCCTCTTCGGCAGATGCTGCACACCATCGGCAGTATCGGCAGCGGTGATTTTTCCGTGCGCATGGATGAAACGCCATACACCGAAACGACCGCTATCTCGCATGCCTTCAACGACATGGCCGACCGGCTGGACACCCTGTTTCAGGAGGTCTATCAGCGTGGTCTGCTGCTGCGCGACGCAGAGATTCATCAGCTGGAGAGCCAGATTCAGCCACACTTCATCTTTAATATTCTCGAGCTGATCAATGTCCGCTGCATGGTAGCCGGTCAGCCGGCCATCTGCACCACGGTGCAGAATCTGGCGCAGCTGCTGCGGGCAAGCGTTGTCAACCATGGCAAGCAGATTATCACCCTGCAGGAGGAGCTGGATTCGGTAAAATACTATCTTGCCCTGCAAAAGGAACGCTTTGAGGAAAAGCTGCAGTATACCGTCGATGTGGAGGACGACAAGCTGCTCGGCTGCTACCTGCCTAAGCTGACCATTCAGCCGCTGGTAGAAAACAGTATCGTACACGGACTCGAACCCAAGCGTCACGGCGGCTGGGTGCGCGTCAGCATCTGGGAAGAGGAGGACGCCGTGTACATCCGCGTGTACGATGACGGCGTAGGCTTTGACCCGTCCGCCATCCCCCAGCCCGGCAGCGACGACAAGCACCACACACATGTTGCGCTGCACAACATCGAGCGCCGTTTTCAGCTGCTGTACGGCGAGCCCTACGGCATGTCGATCAAATCCGAACCCGGACACGGCACGAGCATCGTGCTGACGCTCCCCATCATCACCGCACCGCCCGAAAAGGAGAAAGACCTATGCTGAAAGTTATGATCGTTGACAATGAATCCGCCATCCGCAAGGGTCTGGTACACTGCATCCACTGGGGCGACCTCGGCTGTGAGATTGCCGCACAGGCAGACGACGGCATGATGGCGCTCGAGCAGATTCCGGTCATTCAGCCGAATATCGTTATCAGCGATATCCGCATGCCCGGTATGGACGGTCTTGAGCTTGCCGAGATCATCGCCCGCGACCATCCCGGCATCAAAGTCATCATTTTGACCGGCTATCCGGATTTTGCCTACGCGCAGCGTGCCATCCAGTATCATGTGGTGGATTTTGTACTCAAGCCGATGACGGTAGAAAACCTGACCAATGCCATCGAAAAAGCCAAGGCCGCCATAGCGGAAGACCGCAGCAGTCAGGATCTGCAGGAGAAGCTCTCCACGACCTCGGCGCGCAACATAGAGCTGCAGAAGAGCATGCTGCTGCATGACCTCATCCACCGTGTTGCATGCTCGCAGCTGTATGTGCTCAACCGCCTGGCTCAGCTGAAAATGGACCTGCGCAGCTATTTTGTACTCAAGCTGCATATTACCTCGCTGTCCGAGGAAGCGCTGACCGAGGAAGAATACAACGAGTATCTCAATCAGTCGCAGGAGATTCTGTCTGACTGTCTATCCTCCTACCAGCATTACTACATTGCCCGCGGCACGCAGGACTGCTTTGTGGTCATCTGTGCCGCCGGGGATTACCACCGCATTACGGTGAATATTGTCGGCAGTCTGGCACATTTTCTGCTGTTTATCGGTATTTCCAACTGCAATGACAATCCCATCTGTCTTGCCGACACCGCCGATGAAGCCGCACAGGCGGTGCGCTTCACCGTCTTCACGCCCGACCATCCGGTGACGCACTTCGCTGAGCTCAGCTCGTTCCCGCAGCAGCTGACCGACGAAATCTTTGAAATGCTCTCTGCCCTTAAATCTGCGATGGAGCTGCGCAATCCCGCCGACACAGAGCAGCTGCTCGACTGCATTTTCGCCTATGCGGACAGCAACAAGCTGCCGCCGGATACCGTACGCAATATCTGCGTATATATTCACCAGTTCGGCATGGAGCTGCAGTTTCCCGGAATGGCCGGACATTCGCTCGAGGGCGGCAGCATTTCCTCGCTCAAGCGCATTATGGAGACCAACTCCATCGCCGAGATGGAATCCTGCACCCGCGCACTCGTGCAGCAAACGCAGGACATGGCGCAGAGCAGCGCCGCCAGCGCAGATCATATCGTTTCCTCGGTACAGGCCTATATCAGCGCACACTACGGCGAGCAGCTTTCGCTCGACCAACTTGCCCAACAGTTCTATCTCAGCTCAAGTTACCTCTCGCGCCTGTTTAAGCGCGAGACCGGCACAACGCTGACAACTTATCTGCAGAACGTGCGCATCGAAGCCGCAAAAAATCTGCTGCGCACTACGGCGCTCAAAAGCTATGAAGTTGCCGAGCGGGTCGGCATTAACGATCCCGTGTATTTCTCACGCATATTTAAGAAGATCACCGGTCTCAAGCCGAAGGATTACCGTCACAGCGTGCAGAACGAATCATCCGTATAAACAGAAAGAAGCGAAAACCGTTCCGGCACGCATCCCATCAGAACCTTTTCCACAATCCACAAAATGATCTGCGTGCTAGCAAATCGGTTGCATTTTCCACACCTTTACTGTATAATATATAATAAAATATATTTAATTATCAGTAAAATTCATGGCAATACCGCATGATCGAACAAGCGTGATCTGCGAGCAAATTCCACAGCCGGATCCGTCGCGGTACTGCCTGTATAAAGGTAATCAGGAAGATGAATACAACTTGGGAAACACACAAATTTGAGCACTACATATTCAGCCTTTTGCTGGCAGTGGAAGTCATTATGTCCTTTACATTTTTAGGATATGTGCACATTCCGCCGATTTCCATTACCACGGCGTATATCCCTATCATCATTACCGCCTGCCTGTTTGGCCCGGCCGAGGCTTCCCTCGCGGGACTGCTGTTCGGTCTTGGCAGTCTGTATAAGGCTTCCGCGACCTATGTCATGCCTGCAGATGCGGTCTTTTCTCCGTTTCGGAGTGATTTTCCCATTAGAAGCATACTGCTGAGTGTCGGCACGCGTATGCTGTTCGGTTTTCTGCTCGGCTGTCTGTTTCAGCTGGCACGCAAAAGCAAACGAAAGAATCTGTGCAAGCTGCTCATCACAATCGCGGCACCTAAGCTGCACGCGCTTTTGGTTTATACTGCGATGGGGTTGTTCTTCCCCTCTCTTGGTTTCAATTTTTCATCAATCTTTATGCTTGAAAAAAGCGACCTCATCATCCTGCTGTTCTGTGTTGCGGTCGTTCTGGCGATTGACAAGCTGTATCACAGTTCCTTTATCCATACCTATAAAAAAGCGGTCAATGAATACGAAAACACCCCGTACAGGTCTCCAAAGATTGGTTTCGTGCTGGGGGCCGTAAGTACGTTTATCTTCTGTATGGCGGTCCTCTCGACCGTCTACTTCTCCAGCCGTATGTACTACATGCTCGGGCAGCACGGCATAGATGTCACACAGGATATCCATCGGGATATTCTCCACCTGCAGGTGCAGTTTTTGACTGCTATGCTGGCGCTCAACTTCATTCTGCTCATCCTCATCCTGATGGTCTACCGCTACATGAAATTTCGTGAGTACACCGGCGAGCTGGACTTCCCTGACTGCGCTGCGGGCCGCCAGTTCCGCATACCTGTTCTGCGCAGCCAGAAGTCCCACGCCGGATCAGCTCGGCTGGTTCCTGGTCTGTGATCTGGATTATTTCAAGCACATCAACGATAAATACGGCCATTCTGTCGGTGATGAGGTCCTCAAGCAGTTCGCCGAGCATCTGCAGAACACCTTTCGTTTCTGCGGCTCTGTCGGCCGTATCGGCGGTGACGAGTTTGCCGTAATGCTAGATATAAATCTGTCGCCGGACCAGCTGGAGCATCTGCTGACGCAGTTCCTGCGCGATATTTCCGGTATTCTCGAGCAGGTCACGGTCAGCTGCAGCATCGGCGCGTACCGCTTTGTTTTCCCGCAGGAGATCAAGCACCTGCTCACTGAAACCGACCGCGTGCTCTATCAGGCCAAGGAGAACGGCCGAGCGTGCTTCGTAATAGAGGATTTGACTGAAAAGTAAATTACAAAAGCCCGCACAGCGTAAAGCAGCTGTGCGGGCTTTTGTGTCTGTTCGATGAAAAATACATGTAAATTCATGCAGCTGCTCTCCGTTCTGTCAAAATGCTGCAGGGGCAAATGAAAACGACAGCATTTGTCGTTGTGGGATGCTTCGCACGAGCAGATTGTCGGCATGGACGGCCTGATCAAAAACCTGATCGAGCCGGCACGCAGTGAGGAAGATCTGCCCGTGTCTGCCGTGACCGCGGTGCCGCTTAGTGAAATCGTGCAGACCTGCGTGCAAACCTTTATCCCGCTTGCAGAATCGAAAAACAAAGTATGAAAAACGAGGTACATGCCCTCGGTTTTCATGCATTTGTGCCGTACATGCTATTTCATGCGCGCTGCCGCGCAGCAGCGTCAGCATCGTGAAAACGGACTTTTTCGACAAGCTGAAACGGAGTGCAAACGCACTCCGTTTTACTTTCGATTTTAGAAAGGCTGTGTATAACTCCATGTACCGATACCGAGCGGCGAGAACGCAAGGTAAACCGCTGCAACACAAATGAGAATCAGTGCGGTGGCAACCCAGCGATACTTCCACGGGGTAAGATCGACAGCGCCGATGTCCTTCTGCACCCATACCTCTGGATGCTTTGCCTTGTTTCGCTGATTGAAAATGAACATGACCAGCAGCTCAACCGGCAGCAGAACAAAGACAGCGTACAGATAATGGAGCTTGCTGTTGAGGAACAGCAGAAACGAGCCGTAGCAGACCACATGCAGCACCAGAATGACCTTTGCGCTGTATTTCGGCAGGTGCTTGAAGAAAAAGCCGCCGAATACGGCCGTCAGAACCGGCAGTGCAATCAGCATTACGAGGGAATCCAGGAAGGTTTTCAAGCCTGCCGGGAAGAAGTAGATCAGCGGACCGACGATGGTAGTCAGTACCGCGAAGATGATGCCGACATTCTTGCCGACCTTGACGAGTTTTTCCTCGGAAGCGTCCTTGTCGATGAATTCCTTGTAAATATCCATGGTAAACATGGTATCTACCGAGTTCAGCACCGAGTTGAACGAGGACAGGATCGCACCGAGCATTACGGCTGCGAAGAAGCCCATCAGCGGAGCCGGAACAACCTGCGAAACCAACTGCGGGTACGCTTCGTCCATCATGGATACCTGATCGCCCTGCAGCTCAAACAGCGCATACGCGATAACGCCCGGCAGCGCAAGGTACATAAAACCGATAATTTTAAGAAACGCGCAGTAGAGAGCACCCTTCTGCGCTTCCTTGAGGTTCTTTGCAGCAAGTACACGCTGAATAAACGACTGGTGCGTACACCAGGACTGCAGACCGAGGAAGAACAGACCGGTAAATACGGTCGGCCACGGAACCGCAGGCGGCAGAGAATCCGCCGGAGCGATGGAGTTGAGCATGTCCGAATGGTTTTCGATCAGGAAACGCATACCGTCGATAACCGACAGACCGTCACCGCCTGCCGTTTTGCCGAGCACGCTCAATGCGAAGAACGGGATCATGAAGCCGCCGATCAGCAGTCCGATGCCGTTTACGGTATCCGATACGGCTACGGCTTTCAGTCCGCCGAAGATAGCGTAAATCGAGCCGATGACACTGATGATGATACACAGAATGATGACTGCCTGAAACTTGGTTACGCCCAGAATGCCGGATACGTTGAAAATATTCTCAAATACCAGCGAACCGGAGTACAGGATAACCGGAATCTGTACCACAATGTACAGCAGAATATACGCGATGGAGAACCACAGCTTCGTGCTGCGGTCATAGCGCAGACCGATCAGCTCCGGAATGGTGGTAATGCCGCTTTTCAGATAACGCGGCGCCGCAAACAGCGCCAGCACGATACAACACGGAGCTGCTACGATCTCGAACGCCATCGGGCTCATACCCACACTCCCCCACACTCCATGTCTGGCCGTTCGTGCCGACCAGCTGCTCTGCCGACAGGTTGGTCAACAGCAGCGAACCTGCGATAACAAAGCCCGGCAATCCGCGTCCGGCCAGAAAATAGCCGTCTGCGGTGCTCTGGTCATCGCCCTTTGTTTTTACATACGAAATAACTGCAACAAGTATCGTGAAACCGATAAACGTCGCCATAGTCCAAACCATTGGAATCCCCTCTTTCATGCGGTCCCTCAACCGCTTCAATTTTCCATATTTGTAATTTAATTCTTAAAAATGCGTATAGTTAGGGCGGACGCATGTGTCGAACTCTGCGTCCGCCCTGTCTATAAACTGTTTATGCTGTCAAATGTGTGTTTGAATTACTCCCACAGGCCCTTGGACTTCATGTCGGAGACGTACTCGTCGATATTGGAGGAGTCGATAACCTTGGAGCCGGAGTCGATGAAGGATTCAACAGAGCCGCCCTCAAGTACGGTAACTGCTGCTTCAACAGCCTTGTAGCCCATGTCGTAGCCCATCTGAGCGATGTCGATGGTCAGAGAGCCATCCATAACAGCCTCAATGGCAGACTGGTTGCCGTCAAAACCGCACAGAACGGTATCT
>SCPN01000478.1_pt1:0-67500 | contig 73050 bp, 74 predicted proteins | sample 6106831 | NCBI WGS metagenome assembly SCPN01 (sample SAMN10720447, study PRJNA508395) | human gut metagenome | isolation source: Participant 1, 0 month
GATACCGTCATCGGTAAAAGTGCGTAGGGTTTGGCGATTCCATTTCGGCGAAGGCAAAATCCTCTAACATCTGTTTTTGGTTGGATGTGGAATTGCTCTCGCCTGTAAGCTCATCGTCCCGGCTCCAGGCGCTCGTACAGTGGGGTGATTTTTCTTCGTTTCTCATAGCTGTACCTCCTGAAACAAAAATGCTCTAAGTGATTGCTTCACTAACCATGACAAAATCATGATTAAGAAGTCACTTAGAGCATATATCACCCGCCGCAAGTTTATATTTGCGGTATTGGCGCACTGCAAAATGTTCCGGTTCTTTCTCTTCCAGTTCCTCAAACAGAAGATCTACCGGATTCTGATATTCTTCATCATCCTCTCTTACCTCTGATTCATTCAAAAGATCCAGAAGCGTAGAAAAGTTCTTCTCTTCTTCACTTCCTTCATACCAGATATAAGCAATCAGGGCGGTATATAAAAGTCTTTCAGCTTTATACCAGAAATCCTGATTTTCCTTTTCGCCTTCACCTTTGGTATTTGCCATAATGACTGTAACCAGTTTCAAAATATCCTTTTCGGACTTTATAGGCCGAAGAAGGTTATGAAAGACTTTTGAAAAGAGTTAATGGTATTCAGTACCTTAATGACATACGGCTGATAAATAGGCTTCCATCCTGCCCTTTGCTTTTATCCGCTTTCCATTAGCATCCCTTTTCGGTGCGCCACGCTTTAAAAGCCTGCCGACCTCCCCGATCAGGGTTCCTTTTGGATCAGTTACCACATAACTGCAGTTCATCTGCATGACAGATGGTTTTACAAAGAAACGGGTTTTCCACAGTCAGATCCCCGATAACCAAAGAATATTCTTATTTCTGGCAAACTTCGGATTCTTTGGCCTGCTTTCCATTGTAATGGATTCTGTAGCAGTCAATGGAATATTCATCCAGGGATTGTCTGACATATATGGTTTAATATCATCCCTGTCTCCCCATCTGGCAGAGCCATATTCCACACCTTTCCGGAGCTTCTTGGCATCCTGCTGCTTCTGCCACATCAATAGCTTTGCAGCCACCGCCGTCCCTGCACCAATCAGAATATCTATGATATCCGTACTTGGAACCAGCCCCAGCACCTTATCAGAATGTGTCATCAGATACATCATCTTATCGCTTACTGTCATTCCCGGACTAATCTGATACAGACAGGAAATCCGGTTTGCAATAACAAAGATCAAAAAATAAGGGATATTGATAGCCACCAGCCTTTTTATATCCGTGGCGGACAGCTTACCCTTCAGCTGGTTAAACAGTTTCTGAAAAAAATCAGACAGAAATTTCAGTTTTACAGTTCTGATATGACTTTTCTTCAAAAATCTTACCTCGACTGCTCCTGATGGTTCTGTCTGACTTTATCTTTCTTCTGTACTTTCATCATACCCCTGAGTTTCTGCAGCTTCTGATGGATAGACGATTTGTTTGCCCGTTTAATTTGAGCCGTGGAAAAATCACGAAATGCCGCATTTAATGCGTCCTGATCTCGCCCTTTAAAGAACACCATATATACAGGTGGATCTTTGCTCTTATCTTTTTTCAGGGCATAATTGATGCCGTATTTTCTGGCATATCGCTCAAAAGAACGGATATTTTTGTTGGTAATCTCAATGTTGGTCATACCTCCATTTTGCTTTGCCAGCTGCTTCACTGTAACTTTTCCAGTCTTTTGCGTCTGCATCTTTTGCTGCTTTTTTTGATTATGTGACCGAAGATAAGTCCGCATAGCAGTTTTTAACACATCTGCTGTCAGCTTCGTCGTTCGGATACATAATGCGATTGTTTTTTTTTTTTTGCGTAACTTCTTCCTGCATTTACCTTTGACCGGAGCTTCTCCGGCTTCCTCCTTTCCATGAATTAACTGCTGTCCTCTATCGGAATCATTTTCATCACCTTCTTTCCTGCTTATTCTTGCTGTAATTTCAGCCACTCCAGCTTGATATCCTGCTCATGCAGACGCTGATCCTGTCCCTGATAAATAATCGGAAGACACATTTCCATCAGCCTGCTGTAGATTCTCTGATGATCCATATCCAGATCTGCTCTCGTCATATCCTGATAGGACAGATTTGTGGTCACAATCAGAGGTTTCTTAATACAATATCTGCGATCAATGATGTTATAGATCATTTCCAGAGCAAATTCTGAGTTTCGCTCAATTCCCAGATCATCAATAATTAAAAGTGGATAAGATACCAAATGGGAAATAAACTCATTTTTATCTGCATATGGCTTGGTTAATTCATTTAAAATTCTGGAAAAATTGGTCATCATAACCGGTATTCCCTGTTCCATAAGCCTATTTGCGACACAACCGGCAAAGAAACTCTTCCCAGTTCCTACCGGTCCCATCAGCACATATCCAATATTGCGCTGCTGCATATCTTTCCAGTTCTCTACATACTGCCTTGCAATATCCAGCTTCGGTGTGCTGCCATTATCATTTTCAAACCGCCACTCCCGAAACCTTGGTTCTGTCAGCCCTACAGATTTCAGATTGCTCACCTTAATTGCAAAATCCTGTCTGCGTTCTTCCTCTTTCTGAGCTTCCAGCTTCTCTCTGTCACATCGACACAGACAAGGCAGGATTCTATCATGGCCGAGTACCTTATATCTGTTTTCTTTGCGTTCCCCACAGATACCACACCAGCACAGCCCTTCTGCATCCAGATAATCTGTATTCTTCAGGTGCTGGTTTTCCTTCACTTTCTGTGCTGTCTGATCAATGATATGCTCAACCATTAGAACCCCTTTCCTTCCGGCAGATCATAGTTCTTACCTGGAATATTCTTTTGTTCCTTTACCGCCCAGCTACAGATCGTAGCATAATGGTTCCGGTATTTTTTCCCTGTGGAAGCCATATAAGAAGATAGCCGTTCAATCCAGTTCTGCCAATCATATGGGAACCTGTTCTTCAATTCTTTCAGTTCCCGGTCAGCCAGAATTACATTCTGAAAACTGCCACAACTATACACAGATTCAGATTTCCTTATAAAAAAAGAATCAGTATTACTCTCTTCATTCTTATTTCTATCAATTTATTGCACGCGTAGGACTTCTGGAACTCTGGCTGACAGACTTCCAGATATCTGGCTCTCAGACTTCCGGATATCTGATATGTCAGACTTCCGGACATCTGGCTCCCGGACTTCCGGCTCTCCCCTTGTCCGATTCACAGAAGCAAAATTCTTTACATAAATCAGATTGGGTTTGTTCAATCCCACACGTTTCCGCTCAATCAGACCAATCCCATTTTCTTTTGTATCCAGCTCATCCAAAAGCTGATAAATACGGTATCTTGTCCATTTGAGAACTGACATCATTTCTTCAATGGTATATTGGATATACACATTCCCATTCTGATCTATCCAGCCATTCTTCCGTGATAATCCAACCCGGTCAAGCATCAGTCCATATAATATCTTGGCTTCTGAAGAAAGACCTGCAAATCGTTCATCTGAAAAAAGAATCTTCGGAATCCGAAAGAATGTAAACTGCTCAGATTCATGCTCCTGAAAGTATGAAAACTCCATTGCATTTCTACTCCTGTTCTTTCTGCTCCGCAGTCATATCCAACATATTTTCTGTAAATCCAATCACGGCGGAAAGGTAAGATTTTCTTGCTTCACCAAGACAACATTCCACATCTTCAAGATATTTATCTGAAAATTCAAAGAGAAGCTCAAATCCGATCAGCGTGGCCTGCAGCTGTTTATATTTTCCTGCTGTCCAGAGGTTATCCAGAAATGTAATCAGTTTCTTTGAATCTTCTTTCGGATTATTGAAAACTGCTCGCAAAAATACTGCCAGCTCTTCTGCTGCTTCACAAGCATCATCATAGATGGCGTCTTCATCAATCTGTCCATCCTCATCAATATAGCCCCTCTGCTGCATATCAACGATCTTTCGCTTCTTAGGGCTGAGACTGTAATACGCCTCATCTTTATAACTGTCAAAAGATTCTTTGGTTCTTTCTGACAGCAATGGCTCTGCTGTAACATGACCTCCCAGATTAAGATCTTCCAGTATCTCTTCTATACACTTTTGAAAATTATTCCTGTCTTCTTTATTCATTTTCGCCATGTATTCAGGTGAAATACCTGTAAAGCATCTTGCATAGCCACACCCTGATGCTCTACAAAAATTCTCTTCATTACTTTTCTTCATTTTGTCTTCCTCCATCTGTTTTTCATTGTCAGTAATATCCTTCACATAAAACTGGCAGAACTTCCCTGGATAAGGTACTGTCACTTCTACCATTTGATCATGTTCTTCCAGTTCTGCAAGTGCCTGATCAATCCGATATCTGGATATATTCAGATATTTCTTCATTTCCTGTTTTGGATAAATCACATAAGTGTCTCCATACTCATCTACCCACTCATTTCTGATGGCCATTTCCTTTCTGTCCAACAGCAGTGCATAGATAAGTTTTGCGTCCACAGATAAATCCTCGTACTGCTTATCATAGAAAAGCACTTTCGGAACATTCAAACACTCTACCGGCATAAATTCTGAATTATTATTCACGATTTTCCTCCTCTTTCATAAGTTTCTTTAAGTTGATCAGATCATCCATTTCACTTAACCGCCCGATCAGCATTTTCAGATACGCAACAAAATAAGTGCTGTACATTCGCTGTGCTTCTTCCTGCAAGGATGCTGCATAGAATATTTCCAGTTCCTCATGCGGTCTGCTGTTTCTGTAAAGTTGCTGAACATACAGGTGAATGTGCATATAATGCTGCTTCATGGATAATTCCTTCAGATATAAGGAAATTGTCTGAAGTTCTGACATATCCAGGTTTTTCTCCAGCATCGCAGCCAAGAAAAAAACAGCCTCTTTCATGGCTGCCTTCTGGATTTCATATTCATCTGCTTTTTCATTTTCCGTCAGGATTCCTTTTTCCTGCATCAGTTCTTTATCTACCTGATTCATTTTGCCCTCCTTATCGAAACGGTAATTCTTCTCCATATCCATCCGGGATATGCTGAAACCCATCTGCATCTGCTTCTGGAAAAGGTATCGGAGTATTCCCACTAACATCTTTTCCGTCAGCAAATTCCAGTCGGCTTGCAGTTACCTCTGTGGTATAGACCGTTTTATCTGTTTCCTTATCTTTATAGCTTCCAATCATCAGTTCACCAAGTATTGCAACACGTTTTCCTTTTGTCAGGTAATCCCTTGCGAAATCTGCCTGTTTTCCAAAAGTTGTAATTTTAATATAATTGACACCTTTGTTAAAATTTCTCGGCACCGCCAGATAAAATGATGCAATATGATACTTTCCTTTTTCAGTCTTGGCTTCACTGTAACTGGGATCTCTCACCAGACGTCCAATAAGCACAATCATATTCATCCGTCCTTCCCTCCTTTCTACTCTATTTGCTACCTTACTGGCAACACAAGAGTACGGCAGATCAGATACGAAATAAAAACTAGTCTGCCGCACAGCTTCTATTGTCAGCAGCCCTGGCAATTAACCAGGGCTGTCATCATTTCAGAAAACAGTGCTAGATTGTCTCTTCACATGTGTAACCCATTTCAGGGTACACCCAATCCGTTCACGCCATTGCAGGCAGTCTCAGCCATATCGTGTATGGTCTTCAGATTCCTCACTTTATCTGACCGGCATCATCGGGAGTATCATTATTGATCCGCAGCTTTCCATAGAAAAGCCATATGCAGACCTCTGTTTCTATTATCCTTACGGACTATCCGGAACTCTCTACAGCAGCTCCGGCGAATTGGCAAGCTCATTCAGTTATCATTGTACGCAAGCTGCCACGACCTAAATGATGGTGTGGCCTGCTCAATTCCTAAATACAAAAGGTGGGGATTTAGTTAAGAATCTTTTTGAAAAAATTTTTGATATAATTTTCAGAACTGTAAAAGTCAAAAAAATAGTCCTGCCAGACAACGATGTTATCTGACAGGACACTATTGATTGTGATTTCCTTAATTATGATGTCATAAAACTGTTTCCCTCAAATGGACTTTCGCTTCCCTCTGCGTCATCCATAAGTATATTCATTGCAATAATATATTTTGCAGCATGTGGCTGCTGGTCTATCATCTCCTCCAGAGATTCTTCCAAATCATATTTATGATAACGAACCCAGCAAGCTAAGTTACAGGATTGCTGAACAATATCACGAATCATGCTCGCATGGACAATGGCTTCATATCTTTCGAATTTTCCTTATCAATTTTCTAATTTTGTGTTGTACGGCTTCCTTTTGATAGCCATAAACCTCGATCCACAGAAGGAGCAATGGAGATTCCTCTGGTTGGCTGCATAAATATAAACAGGATCCAGATCCCATTGTCTGTACCGGAGGCAATTGTTCCAATCGGCGCAAGGCAAGTCAGATTAATAATGCCTTTTCCGATGCAGTAGATTTCAACTGCGATCTTTACCAGTAAATGGGCAGTGGCTAATAATAACCACACCGGTAACAATAAAATTTTTCCTGCCATTCTTAAAACGATCATAAATACCTCCTTCAGTTTGCGTACTGTGGCATATCGTGATTTACCTCTGCTTTATAATAGCTTCCCATCGTTGATGGTGCATTAAATAAAGCAGCCAGCAAATACTGTTTTATGTTTCTGACTTTCGTAGTATTTTTATCCATGCACTCCAGCACATACTCGATATGCGAATAATTCAGTTTCAGTAATTTTCCCTTCACAAAGCCTGCAGGATAATATTCGCCGGCAATCCGTATCATATCCTTTTCAGTTTGAACGGTTTCCAGAATCAGCTGATATATTTCTTCTACCAGATCCTGCTCTCTGTTGTATGTATGCAGTAAAACATCAAAATCAATATTTTTCTTTACCAATTCAGCATAAGCATTGATTTCCTGTTCTTTTTGATCACATCGAATCCTATCGCCATCTGATTTGATATGATTCGATTTCATATTACTCTGATTATTATAATTCATATAAGTCTTATTATATAGCGGTACCGTTTTGGGAACCTCTTGAAGTCCGTTTTTAGACACTTCTGAGGTATCTGTTTCGACACCTCTCATGAGGTGCTTATTCATCACCTCAGGAGTTCCCATTTCGATACTTCTATGTACCACATCTTTTTCCTTTGAAGTTCCCATTTCATTACTTCTTTGACTACTCTGATGTGCCATAAAGCTCTTAACATATATAATGTTCGGCAATCCAAAGCCTCTCTTTTTCTTTTCAATCAGTCCAATTTTCTCCAATTCTGTGAGATAATCCATTGCTTTTTTCTTAGAGAATCCCAAATCACTTTGTATCTCCGTGATCTGATAGATAATGTACACCTTGTTTTCTTTATCAAACCATTTATTTTTCATTGAGAGTCCCATTCTGTCCAGAAGTACCGAGTAAAGGACTTTAGCTGATAAAGACAGTGCGGAAAATGCTTCATCTAATAATAATATTCTTGGAATCCGGATAAAACTGAACTGATCAGCCTGAGTGCCATAATAGTATTCAAAATTCATACTGTTATCTCACCTCTTTTCCATTGATCCAGAAGTTCCAGGATTACACTTTCCATATCCTCTGCCGTATATTTATCAGAGAAGAAATTTCTCAGTTTTTTCTCTGATAATGTGATTTTTTGTTCCTGCTTCCTGCCAGGTTGACTGTTTACCAGTATGGAGATCATTTTCGCCTGCGTCATCGGTCCTGCTTCAAGTGCTGTGCGGAGTGCCGCTACCTGAACTGCTTTAACTGTGCCATTTTCCTTGATGTATTCAAATAACCATGTTTGAATCTCTTTGTCAATATAGGAAATGTCAACCGCAACGGTAAACTGCAGACGTTTCTTATCTACATAATCAAGAAGGTCTGGAATGAGTTCCGTAAGTCGGATATACCTTCTAACTTGATTTTTACTTTCTCCTACCTGCTGTCCAATTACCGCTGCTGTTTCTGACCTCCACCCATTTTGGGTGTAAGTAGAATCTGCTATATCATTTCTGGCACCTTGCCTCTTCATCGCATCCATTTTCATTTTATATGCAAATGCCTTTTCACTTGGAAGTAATTCTTCTCGTTGGATATTGGCGTCTACCATTATGACAATGGCTTCATCGTCTTCCATATCCCGCACAATGGCTGGTATAGTTTCCAGTCCTGCTTTTATGGCTGCGTGCATTCTCCGATGCCCGGATATCATCTCATAGCTGTTATTCTTATCTGGCCTTACTAAAACAGGTGTCAGCACACCATTCTGTTTAATACTCTCTACCAGGTCATCCATCTTATCATCATCCAAAACTTTAAATGGATGATTTGCAAAGCTGTGTATTCTGCTAATCTCAATATCTGTTGCACTTTCTTCGCCGGATACTCCCAGCAGTTCATCTATGCTGGGCATCTTTATTTTGTCTGCACTTTTACTCTTCATTTCCCAGTACCTCCTTTGCAATCGTCTCATATGCTTTCGCTACTTTTCCATTCAGGCAATGGGAAAAGATACTGACGCCTTCTGCACTTGTTTCAGCTGCTTTCACTGACATAGGAATCACTGTATCAAAAATCTCTATCTTTTCTCCATAAGCTTCACGCACTTTACCAGCCACATCTTTTGCATAGTTTGTGCGGAAATCTACCATTGTGAGAAGTATTCCTTCAAATACGAGCTGCCTGTTCAGACGTTTCTTCACCATTGCAATCGTATGTATCAGCTGCTGAAGACCTTTCACCGGAAGGTAAGCCGCCTGTACTGGAATCAACACGGAATCCGCAGCTACCAGCGCATTGATTGTCATTAGTCCCAGGCTTGGCATACAGTCAATCAAAATATAGTCATACTCCGTTCTCACAGCCTCAATATATTCCTTCGATAATCAGCTCTCTACTCATCACGTTCCCCATTGTTACTTCCAATGCAGATAATTCAATATTTGCCGGAAGCAGATCTACATTTTCTTTATGATGCAGAATACCATCTGTTATCTCAAATTCTTTTTCATTGATAATAGCCATCATAATTGTGGCAAGTGTAGTTCCTATTTCATCCGGTTCTACATAGCCAAGACTTGCTGTCAGACTCCCCTGCGGATCTGCATCAATCAGCAACACTTTCTTTCCCTGTCTGGCAAGTCCAATTCCAAGATTCACGGTTGTGGTGGTTTTTCCAACTCCACCCTTCTGGTTTGATATTGCGATTACTCTACACATAATTTTCCTCCTATTTTGTTGCCGTTTTCTGCGGTTTCCATTGATTTAACATGCTCAGTATCTCTTCTTTCATTTCTGCCGGAGTATATGATTTCGGAAAATACCGATACAGTTGTTCGTTGTTAAACATTACTCTGGTAATTTCCCCTTTTTTGATCTCACCCATGATTTCTCTCATTATTGTTCCAGTCAGCTTTTTCTCCCGGCTTAATTTCTTCATTCTCTGTGCCTGGGAAATGGATGGAACTGCCTGTGTATACTCCATATCATCTATAAATTCCTTTTGTTCCTCTATCGTTAAATACGAAAGTTCCACAGCCGGGTTAAATGAAAGTTCTCCGTTATCCAGCTTTTCCAGTAACTCAGGAATCAGATCCGTCAACTTCAGATACCGCTGTACCTGTTTTGCGCTGTCACCAAATTCTTCACCAATGATTTCTACTGTCTTTTTTCCTTTTAACGGGTAGTCAGACTGGCTACTTTTTCTTCTACCTCCGGTTCTCTTCATGGCTTCATTCTTCATTTTATAAGCAAAGGCTTTTTCACTGAACGTTATCTGCTCCCTCTGTAAATTGGAATCCACCATATTTATTACTGCTTCATCATCTGACATTACTCTGATAATTACTGGTACCTTCCTGTAGCCAAACTTTTCAGCAGCTGCCTTTCTTCTGTGTCCGGAGATAATCTCATAAACACCATCTGGAATCGGTCGTACAATCAGTGGATTTATGATTCCGTATTTCTCAACACTCGCACTGAGCCGGATCATTTCCTGATCCATCCGAACCTTAAATGGATGGTTCTTAAAGGTCCTCAGACGTTCCAGCTGAATCTCTATGATCTTCTCGCCATCTTCTGGAACTGATGCACTTCGTGTATCCACTGTATCCATATCTTTCCTCCATTTCTTATCTGTAACAGAAAAAGCCTGTCCAGATAGATTTCTTTTTGAAATCTGATCCAAACAGGCTTACTGTTGACCTTAGTTCTCACTTAGCAAAGATTTTATTGTATTCACGCCTAATAACTTACCGCCAGATATTTCCCTTCCTCTTTTTTCTTATCTGAGCTTGAATTTACATCCACTTTCTCAAATAAACAGCTGGCTTTTCTCTTTTATTAGAATTTCGTTTTATTTCCAGCTATTATACCAGCAGTGCGTTTTATTAGACAGCGGCTAATAGGATTCTTTCCGTATTAGCTGATATTCCATTCCATTTTCCACCTGAAAAAACAAAAAAGCGGAAATCATATTAGAAATTTTTCTAATACATTCCGCTTTTGATAGGACGTCCCGTGCGGGAATCGAACCCACATCTAGTGCTTAGGAGGCACTTGTTCTATCCATTAAACTAACAGGACAAATACCGGATTTTTGGCTTAAAATCAAGGTTTTCAGCCATTTCAACGGCATTGGATTTTATGATTTAAAACTGACTTACGTCAGCTGAATCAATCTTATATGATGAAATTTTTTGGTCTGAAGCTATCGCCTTTTCCAAAACGCATGTCCTCTTAATTGTGACATCACATAACAGAATCGAACTCAAATTCATTTTTCTGTTATACGCCGAGGCGATAACTCTGGTCACCGCTTAGGAGGCGAGTGCTCTATCCAGCTGAGCTATGACGACACATGCCGCAAACCCTTGATTTTACTGGGTTTCTAGGATTTTCCCTTTGGGGAAAGCCTCGGCTTTCTTAGGAGACACTTGTTATATCCATTTAACTAAGGAAACAGTGTGCCTGGCAGCCAAAGCTGCCAGCTTTTATTATAGCACAGCCTTTTTATGCGTCCACACTTAATTTGCGAAATTGATATGTCCCTGAAGCCATATAGTACCTTTAAATCTTCTTCCGACCTCCGGCTCACCGAGCAGATCCTCTTTGTTAATACAGACATCCAGGTTCATATCGTTGCACTCCAGCCTGAGCTGATAAATGGTTTCTTTTGTATATTTATTCACTGTTTTTTCAACATCCTTAATGTTTCCCATGACCTGATAATGATCACATTCCAGGCCATACGGCATAAAGAGTGTGTCTACAATGCTGAAAAGATCTTCTTTTAAAATCCTCTGATTGACTGCCGCATAAGTATCAATATCTTCCAATGTCAGGCTTTCGATTGCCTCTGCATCACCCTGTCTTGCGGCTGCGATCATTTTGTGCCTCTGATTTGCCGAATCACTTCCTGTCGCAGTGACACGCGGCTCCGCCTTCTGTACTGGAAATAAAATTTTGCCTTTCAGGGAAAGTCCGGAAAAGCTCGTGCTGATCTTATCACTCAACAGATGTCCGAGCAGCATTTCCTTTTTATATTTTGCGGCATTCTGTAAATAGAAAATAACCGAAACACCGATCCTTACATCTTCGCAGACACCGGCAAAGGATTCTCTTGCCGCATGGCGTTCAATGATCAGATCTTCTTTGCTGCTGATATCTTTTCCCTGAAAATATGGGAAATAATACTCCTGATGGAAACCATCCGTATCCATGATGCCGCACATCTTGATTCCCATATTTTCACCAAAGCTTTTTGTATACTCTACAAAAGCTTTGTTTTTCCCTTCTCTTGAAACTTCTCTTTCGTCAAAATCGTGGAAAACCTCGGTGAGGATTTCTTTTATATCTTTTTCATTCTGCAGATTGCTAAATCCGATTGCTCGCAGATAATTATGCAATTATGCCACCTCTATTATTTCTTTTCAATCACTTTCATGCCGCCCATGTATGGCTGAAGTACTTCCGGAATCTTAACGCTTCCGTCAGCCTGCAGGTTGTTCTCCAGGAATGCAATCAACATACGAGGCGGTGCAACTACGGTATTGTTTAATGTATGTGCAAAATATTTGCCATTCTCACCATTTATGCGGATTTTCAGACGGCGTGCCTGAGCGTCACCTAAGTTTGAGCAGCTTCCTACTTCGAAATATTTTTTCTGTCTCGGGACCATGCTTCTACGTCCACTGATTTTACTTTCAGGTCTGCCAGGTCACCGGAACAGCATTCCAGCGTACGAACCGGGATATCCATGCTGCGGAACAGATCTACGGTGTTTTCCACAGTTTTCATACCACATTTTGCTTTCTTCCGGTTTGCATACAACGATCATTTCCTGTTTTCAAACTGGTGGATACGGTATACACCTCGCTCTTCGATGCCGTGTGCACCTTTTTCTTTCTGAAACATGGAGAATAGCTGGTCAGCGTCTTCGGCAGCTCTTCTTCCGGAATGATTGTGTCGATGAATTTACCGATCATAGAGATGTTCGCTGGTTCCGATCAGATACAGATCTTCGCCTTCGATTTTGTACATCATGGAATCCATCTCAGCAAAACTCATAACGCCGGTAACTACGTTGCTGCGGATCATAAAAGGCGGTACGCAGTAAGTAAATCCACGGTTGATCATGAAATCACGTGCGTATGCGATCACTGCGGAATGCAGTCTTGCGATGTCTCCCATCAGGTAATAGAATCCATTTCCAGCAACTTTTCTTGCACTGTCAAGGTCGATACCGTTGAAAGATTCCATGATTTCTGTATGGTACGGGATTTCAAAATCCGGAACAACCGGCTCACCGAAGCGTTCGATCTCTACGTTTTCGCTGTCATCTTTTCCGATCGGCACAGACGGATCGATGATGTTCGGGATAACCATCATGTTTGTTTTCAGTTTTTCTTCTACTTCAGCTTCTTCTGCGGAAAGTTCGTTGATACGGTCAGCACTTGCTGCTACCTGACGTTTTACTTCCTCTGCCTCTTCTTTTTTACCCTGTTTCATCAGGCCGCCGATCTCTTTGGACAGTTTATTTCTTTCTGCGCAGAGCTTCTACTTCCTGTTTGATCTCACGGTTTCTCTTGTCCAGCTCCAGTACTTCATCTACCAGCGGCAGTTTTATCCTGGAATTTATTTCTGATATTCTGTTTTACAATTTCCGGATTTTCTCTCACAAATTTAATGTCTAACATTTTTTATCGTCCTTTTCTTTTATTTCATTTTATTTCAACTCAAGACCCTCTGGATCACGGGTCACTTCTTTTCCGATTTTAACACATGTAATCTGCCTCGTAAAGTGACTTTGTGTCCTTCTGTGCAAACACTTTCTGTTTTAATACCTGACGTTATCCGATATCGTTGTGTGCATTTACAGCCTGACGCAGTGCTTCTTTTTCTTCTTCGCCAAGCACGATATAAGACTCGCCTTTTACGATTTCTTTGACATAAGTATAACAGCCTTCTCTGCTGTGGATCGCATTTAATACAAATCCGCTGTTTTCTTTATCCAGCATTGCAAGTGCAAAACTTAATTTGCCGCCGACATCTTTGAATGCATCATATTTTACGATTGCAGTTTTGTTCAGTGTCATTTTCTGGATTTCTTTTAATTTATAAATCTCATCCGCCTGATATTTTACTGCTTCTGTCATGGCATCTACTTCTTCGAATTTCTTTTCAAATGCTTTTTCCAGGGATATCGCATCTTTTCCACGCATGAACATTTTGTACTTATTCGTAAGTCTTGCCAGCTTCATGGACTGCTTGACCAGGAAAAAAATCAGCACAAGCTGTATCAGAATTACAATGATCAGCACGATACCTGCATCAATGCCTATCGCATCAAAAATCCCCATATTTTCCCTCCATTCCTTATTTAATTTTAATGATTCTGAACGCTTTCCAGCAGTTCAATGATCCTCTCCAGTTCTTCATTGGAATAATACTCAATCTCAATTTTTCCGCTATTATTCTTTTTGTGACTGATCTGTACTTTTGTACCGAGTATTTCTTTTACCTTTTCTTCCAGATTCCGGTAAATGATCTCTACATCCGGTTCTTTTGTTTTTGTGGTTTCTTCCTTTTCTTCGCCCAGCTTTCTGACCAGTTTTTCTGTCTCTCTGACACTTAATTTATTATCAAAGATCTGATTTGCCATCTGGAACTGCAGATCTCGGTCTTCAATAGAAATCAATGCTCTCGCATGGCCGGTTGTGAGCATTTCATCGATCACCATCTGCTGTACTCTCTCATCCAGCTTCAGAAGACGCATGGAATTGGTCACTGCCGTTCTGCTCTTGGAAACACGCTCCGCCACTTCATCCTGCTTCAGATGAAACTCGGTGAGCAGCTTTTTATAAGCTCTTGCTTCGTCGATCGGATTTAAATTTTCCCGTTGAATATTTTCAATCAGAGAAATCTCCAGGATTTCCCGATCTGTATAACTCTTGATAATAGCCGGAACCTCTTTTAACCCTGCCATCTTTGCCGCACGCCATCTGCGTTCCCCTGCTATGATCTCGTAATGATCCTCTTTTTTCTGAACAATCAGCGGTTGGATAATTCCAAATTGTTTAATGGAATCTGACAATTCCAGCAACGCATCTTCATCAAAATGTTTCCGCGGCTGTTCTCTGTTTGGTTCAATATCTGTTATCTTCAGAAGAAGCTCATTTTTTTCCGGTTTCTGCTCCGTTTTTTCCGCTTTTCTTCTTACGCTATGCTCCGGGATCAGGGAGTCCAGTCCCTTACCAAGCCCTGCTTTTCTTACAGCCATTCTTCCTCTCCTCTATGAATTACCTCTTCGGCAAGTCTGCGGTAGCTTTCTGCTCCGGTAGAACGCTTGTCATATCTGGTGATCGGCATTCCATAACTTGGTGCCTCTGCTAATCTTACATTTCTTGGGATAATTGTCTTATAAATATTCTGATCAAGATTATTTTTTACGTTTTCCACCACCTGAAGAGACAGATTGGTTCTTGCATCGTACATGGTAAATACCACGCCTTCGATTTCCAGATCCGGGTTCAGTCGATCCTGGACAAGATTGATTGTGTGGATCAGCTGAGACAGTCCCTCGAGTGCATAATATTCGCACTGAATCGGCACGAGTACCGTATCTGCCGCACACATTGCATTGATAGTCAGCATACTTAAAGAAGGTGGACAGTCGATCAGCACAAAGTCATAGTTTTTCTTTACTTTATCGATTGCTTTCTTTAAAATATATTCCTTTTCCTCTGCTCCCACCAGCTCGATCTCTGCTGCTGCCAGATTGATATTTGACGGAAGAACACTCAGATTTTCATACTCACTTTCCATAATCGCATCCTCTACGGAACACTCTTCCAGCATCAGCTCGTACACCGTATTTTCTGCCTGCTCTTTGTCAATTCCCAGTCCGCTGGTAGTATTTCCCTGTGGGTCCATATCCACTACCAGTACCTTCTTTCCCAGTTCTGCCAGAGAAGCTGCCAGATTGATCGCTGTTGTTGTTTTGCCTACACCACCCTTCTGGTTGGCGACTACGATAGTTCTTTCCATTAAATATTCCCCTTTCGTTTCCAGTTCATACCAGATGCTGCTTTGTTTCACGTGCATTTGCCCTGAACACAAAGTATTTTTCAATTATAGCACTTCTTTTTTTAGATATCCAGTCTTAAGCATTCCAAAATCCTGGAAATGTTTCACGTGAAACATATGAAATATTAATCCGGCAGATTCTGCACCTCTTCGAGCATGTACAGAAACTTGTCCAGCTTTGCCGTTACCTCTTCCAGTTCCCTCGCTGTCTGTGCCTGCTGCCTTTTGACATCATTCATCTGCTGATGCATCTCATTCAGCATCTCCTTAGACACACGCATATCTGCCCGCGGCGAAAAAATTTCAAAATCAACGTCTTCCTTTTTTTGCACCTCGTCTATGCTTTTGTGAAGGCGCTCACGTATCCCGTCAAGCCTTTCCTTTTGAGCTGTCAACCGTTCTTTTTCGGCTGTCAGACTGTCTGCTTTTTCCTTTAAATACTCTTTTACCATTTTATCATCGCTTTCTGTATGTTCTAACCCATTGTACTGGATAAACAGAATTATGTAAAGCAATGTTTCACGTGAAACATATGAAATTTTTATATATTCTATATTGTTTCTTATTTCAAGAATACCTCTGACATTCTTGCTGCGATGTGCACGTCATGCATCCCATGCCATATTCTTCTGTGCACATCTGATATACTTTTGCCTTGTCTCTGCTTACATCTTGGATTATAATGAAGGCAATGAAAAATCACAAAGATCTGTATAAGACAATGTTTCTCAGAAAGGAGTTTTTATGAAGCAAAAAATCAAAACCGGCATTCTCATGACCGCTCTGGCTGTTGGCTCTCTTCACATCGTCAATCGCTGTGCCCAGGCTTTTGCCACGGTTAAAAATCTGCTGGATAAACATAAAGGTGCTTTTTATGACTGGCGTTTCGGTCAGATCTATTATACAAAAACAGGAAGCGGTTCTCCTCTCCTGCTTGTTCACGATCTGGCTCCGGCTGCCTCTTCCTACGAATGGGATCTGCTGCTGAAAAATCTGTCCGCAGACCACACGGTATATTGCCTGGATCTTCTTGGCTGCGGTCGTTCTGATAAACCGAACCTGACCTACACAAACTATTTTTACGTGCAGCTTATCAATGATTTTATCGAGCATGTGATTCACGAAAAAACAGACATCATCGCTACCGGTCTGTCTTCTTCTTTTGTGTTGATGGCATGCAGTACCAATCCGGATGCCTATAACAAAATTATGATGATCAATCCGGAAAGCATTTCCAATCTGAAATGTACACCGTCCAAACGTTCCAGGATCATCAAATTTATTATGGATCTTCCGATCGTCGGTACAGCTGTATACAACATGCAGATGCGGCGGGAAAATATTGAATATTTATTCACCGAAAAGTATTTTTATAACCCTTTCTCTGTCTCAAAGAAGACGCTGGACATTTATCATGAAGCTGCTCATCTCGATGAGTGCGGCGGGAAATATCTGCTGTCCAGCCTGGATGGATTTTATTTAAATGCAGACATCTCCAGAGCCTTAAACAGCATCAACAACAGTCTGTTTATCCTCGAAGGAAGAAAGACAGAGGAACGTGAACGAACCGTCGAAGGCTATGTCCGCCTCAATTCCGCTGTAGAATACGATTTTATTGAAAATACAGAAAAATACCCGCAAATGGAAAATCCGCAGGCTGTACTGGAATATGTTGACATGTTCTTTTAAAATTTTAATTTGAATACACGTAAGATCTGGCACAAAACCATTATACCCGGACATTTCTGAATGTCTCTGACATTCTTTTGTGCACTTCTGCAATCCGCCGAAGGTTATATCAGATGGGAGATTTTATCCCGTCACAGACACAGACTTGTTGTTCACCGCCTGCAAAGACGGAGATCACCTCACATCTGGTGTACACCTTCGCTGCTGGGTTTATCTTACCCCAAAATCATCAAACAGATTATCGTTCTCGCCGATATGATAATTCCTGGCAATATCTACTTTTATTTCCCCTGTCTATACAAAAGTTCTCAGATGATTTTTTTTCTTTTTGTAATCCACATAGTAAAGCCGGTCGGAAAGCCATTCTTCCTCCGGAATGGTTTCTCTGTTTGCCCGTTTTATCTCATCAATAAAAAACTGCGGATCATAATCCTCCGGCAATGTATTTTCCGGAATGACAACCACGTGGTGAATGTTCCATAGCTGGATCAGCAAATTGCATTTGAATTTCATATACATCCATGCCTGCACCTGCGGAAGTGCAATCGCCGCTGCTCCATAGGAATAGTACAGATTGGACAGCATATAAATTTCCATAGTACAACTGTAAATTCGATCAATTACATCCGATGGTTTCACCTGTAGAAAACAGTGCGTAAAATAATACAGCCATAAATATCCGAAAACAAATTGCACGGACGGCAGCTTCCCAGGAAACGAAGCGTGTCAGCAGATTGTTTTCGTGTATTTATGGCGTACTGTTTTTTCCCTATTTTTAACTATCTTTTACTATTTTAATGATCTTCTTTTTGCACATTCACGCAAGAGGCTCTTTCGTTGGCATCCCGGCTTTTCTCGGGTATTTCTTCGGCGTGCTTCTCTTCTTTTCCACAACCACAAGTGCCCTCTCCATGTCACTTCCCGGCAGATGGAATTTCTCCACTTTTCCGATTTCTCCGCCAAGCACATAAACTGCCTTCTTACTCTGAGCGATTTCTTCATCCACTGAAACAGATTTATAGGAAACAAATTTTCCGCCGACTTTTACAAACGGCAGGCAATACTCGGTAAGGGACGCAAGGTTCGCAACTGCTCTGGAAACAGACAGATCAAACTGTTCGCGGTATTCTGCTTTTTTCGCCGCATCTTCTGCTCTTCCATGCACCGTTTCGATTCCGGTAAGCCCCAGGTTATCCACAACTTCATCCAGAAATTTGATCCTTTTGTTCAAAGAGTCCAAAAGTGTCACCTGCAAATGTGGATAAACAATCTTCAGTGGGATTCCCGGAAAGCCGGCTCCGGTCCCGACATCAATCAGGCTGTTTATTTTTTCCATCTCCACATATTCTGCCGCTGCCACGCTGTCCACAAAATGTTTCTGCATCACTTCGTCAAATTCAGTGATCCCGGTGAGGTTCATCACTTTATTCCATTCTACCAGCAGCTCATAATATTTCTCAAACTGTTCAATCTGCTTCTCTGTCAATGTCACGCCAAATGCCTGACATCCATCTTCTAAAATATGAAATTTACTTCTGTCCACGTTTTCCTCCTGTCAAATATCTCGTGCATCTGACTTAAAATTCAATATTTACGTTTCGTCTGCCAAACATTCTTTTGCCGCAGGACTTCACTTTATTTTCGATCTCTGGATTCCAAATATACGAGCAGTACGGAAATATCCGCCGGTGACACACCGGAAATACGGGATGCCTGTCCGATGGAAAGCGGCTGGAATTTTTCAGTTTCTGCACCGCTTCAATTCTCAGGCTTCCGACTTCGTCGTAATTAATATCTTTCGGAATCCGTTTGTTTTCCATTTTCTTGAACTGCTCGACCTGCTTCATCTGTCTTCGGATGTAGCCCTGATATTTGATGTTGATATTGACCTGTTCACGCACACCGGCAGAATACTGCGGTCTGTTTTTGTCAATCTCTGCTAACATCTCATAGTCCAGCTCCGGACGGCGTACCAGTTCTCCGATGGTTGTTCCGGACTTCAGAAGTGTACTTTCATGTGCCTCCAGAAATTTCTGTACTACTTCGGTTCCGCCGATATTCTCATGATCTACACGTTCCATTTCTTCTGCGATCTGACGCTCTTTTGTTTTCAGATCCTGATAGCGTTCTTCGGAGATCAGCCCCACCTGATAACCTTTCTCTGTCAGACGCAGATCTGCATTGTCCTGACGCAGAAGCAGACGATATTCTGCTCTGGATGTCATCATACGATATGGCTCACGATTCTCTTTTGTTACCAGATCATCGATTAGAACACCAATATAAGCTTCCGAACGATCAAGGATCAGCGGCTCTTTTCCCTTTACCTGCATTGCTGCATTGATACCGGCAATCAGTCCCTGTGCCGCTGCTTCTTCATATCCGCTGCTGCCGTTAAACTGTCCGCCACTGAAAGTCCCCTGATATTTTTAAACTCCAGGGATGCATCCAGCTGTCTCGGATTGATGCAGTCATACTCGATCGCATAGGCATTGCGGACGATCTTTGCGTGCTCAAGTCCGGCTACCGTGTGGTACATTTCATGCTGAACATCTTCCGGCAGGGAGCTTGACATACCGCCGATATACATTTCGTTCGTATGCAGTCCTTCCGGCTCAAGAAATACCTGGTGTCTGTTTTTATCTGCAAATTTTACCACTTTGTCCTCGATGGACGGACAGTATCTTGGTCCGGTTCCCTCGATCATACCAGAATAAAGTGGTGAACGATCCAGATTTTTCCGGATAATTTCATGTGTTTCTTCGTTTGTATAAGTCAGCCAGCAGGATGCCTGGTCGATCTGGACACTCTCCGGATCGGTTGTAAAAGAAAAGGGTACCACTCTCTCATCGCCAAACTGTTCCTGCATTTTTGAAAAATCAATCGATCTGCGGTCTACACGTGCCGGTGTACCGGTCTTAAATCGCTGCATCTCGATTCCATGTGCTTTCAGGGAATCTGTCAGATGATTTGCTGCCTGCAATCCGTTTGGCCCGGTATAATTACTGATATCACCGTAAATACATCTTGCACGCAGATATGTTCCGGTACAAAGCACGCAGGCTTTGCAGTGATACGTTGCCCCGGAGAATGTTTTGACTCCGGTGATTTTTCCGTCTTCTGTCAGAATTTCTGCAACTTCTGCCTGCACGATTGACAGGTTATCTGTGTTTTCCAAAACTTTTCGCATGGATCTGGAATATTCTGCCTTGTCTGCCTGTGCACGCAGAGAATGTACGGCAGGTCCTTTGGATTTATTGAGCATCTTGGACTGGATAAACGTTTTGTCGATGATTTTTTCCCATCTCACCGCCAAGTGCATCGATCTCTCTTACCAGATGACCCTTGGAGCTTCCACCTATGTTCGGGTTGCACGGCATCAGTGCAATGCTGTCCACACTCACGGTAAAAATGGTTGTGGAAAGTCCGAGTCTTGCACAGGCAAGTGCTGCCTCACATCCGGCATGTCCGGCTCCTACAACTACCACATCTGTATATTCTTCTAATGTATTCATTTCTTGCCTCCACTTATTTGCCCATACAGAACTTACTGAAAATTTCATTTACCAGATCATCATCCACGGCCTCGCCGATAATCGTTCCCAGAGATTCATATGCACTCATCAGATCGATCGAGAAGAAATCCTCCGGCATATCCTGTGCGATGCTCTCCGTCACCTGCTTCAGGCTCTCTTTTGCATCCATAAGTGCTGCCTTATGACGCATATTTGTGATACATACCTCATCGTTAAAAGAAAGGCTGCCTTCGAGAAACATATTTTTGAGTGTATCCTCAAGCTGTTCAAATCCAGTCTCATCTTTTGCAGAAACGCAGATCACCGGATGTTCTCCCACTTTTTCCTTCAGGATCTGTTCTGTCGTTACCGGCTCCAGATCCGATTTATTTAAAAGAACGATCACCTTTCTGCCTTCAAATAGTTCGATAATCTCTTCATCATTCTCATCCAGTGCGGTCGATGAATCTGCCACGTACAGAATCAGGTCTGCTTCTTTTGCATATTTTTTTGCACGCTGCACACCAATCTGCTCTACGATATCTTCCGTATCACGGATGCCTGCGGTATCCATCAGGTTAAGTGTGATGCCGTGAAGATTGATGCTCTGCTCCAGCACATCTCTTGTCGTTCCCGCAATGTCTGTCACGATCGCCTTTTCCGTTCCGCAAAGCTTATTAAGCAGAGAAGACTTTCCGGCGTTTGGCTTTCCAAGGATTACCGTCTTGATGCCTTCCGTCATGATCCTTCCATCGTTTGCAGAGCGGATCAGCTTCTCGATCATCTCGATCCACGCTTCATTTTCCTTTTCAAGCTCCTGCGGATAACCGTCAAGGCTGATATGTTCCGGATCATCCAATGCCGACTCAATATATGCAATATGATAAATGATCTTTGCTCTCAGATCCTTTATTTTCTGACCGATGCTTCCGCGAAGCTGGCCGACGGAACTTTTCAGAGCGTATTCATTTTTTGCCTCAATGACATCCATCACCGCCTCCGCCTGCGACAGATCCATTCTTCCATTTAAAAAGGCACGTTTGGTAAATTCTCCCGGCTCTGCCGGAGCTGCACCATTTTTGATCACAGCTTCCAGCACTCGCTGTATCGCATACACACCGCCGTGGCAGTCGATTTCTACGGTATCTTCCGCCGTAAAACTCCTCGGTGCACGCATCAGAACTACAAGCACCTCATCCAGCACTTCGTCTCCGTCACAGATATAACCATAGTGAACCGTATGGGATTGCTGTTCTGATAATTTCTTTTTGCCTTTCGGACTTCTGTATACACGGTCCGCTATTTCAAATGCCTGATCTCCGCTGATTCGCACAATCCCGATTCCGGAACTGCTGACTGCTGTGGAGATCGCTGCAATCGTTTCACCTTTCATTGATTCCTCCTGATATTCAAAAAGTCTGATTTTCGGCAGCATATCTGCCGCACTGAAAATCAGACTCATATCACTTACAACTATTTTACTTTACTGTTTTTTTAATGTAACAACTACTTTACGATACGGCTCTTCGCCCTCGCTGTGTGTGGACACCAGCGGATCATTCTGAAGTGCAGAATGGATCACTCTTCTCTCGTATGGATTCATCGGCTCCAGGAATACCGGTTTCTTTGTTCTCTTTACTTTGAACGCAATATTCTTTGCCAGATTTTCCAGCGTCTCTTTTCTGCGTGCACGGTAGTTTTCGGTATCTACCTTCACACGTACATATCCCGCATTGCCTTTGTTGACAACGAGGCTTGTAAGATACTGGATAGAATCAAGAGTCTGTCCTCTCTTACCGATCAGAACACCCATGTCTTTACCGGAAAGCTCGATGTTCAGATTGTCATCTTTATCAAATGATGTTTTGATGCAAACTTCTGAATCCATTGCTGCAAACATTTTCTCCAGAAATTCTTTTGCATCTTTCTCTGCTGCTTCTTTGTTGATCGGAAGCTTTTCTCTTGTAACTGCCGGTTTTGCCTGCGGTTCTTCTTTCTTTACTTCCACTTCTTTTTCAGCTTTTGACTGCGGCTGATTTTCCGGTTTTCTTTCCGGTTCCTTCTCAACCGTTTTCTCAGGCTGTTTTTTTACCGGCTCTTTGGTAAATTTCTTTGCCGGTTTTTTCATAAAGCTTTTCTTTGCAGAAATGTCCTTCAAAGGATCTCTTACGGCTTCCTCAAAATCAAGAGAAATATCTTTTTTCTTTCTTGCCCTTATAATGGCCGGTTTTCTTCCGATTCCAAAAAGTCCGGAAGTTGCTTCCTGAATAACATCATATTCAATATTATCGCTGCTTGTTCCAAGCTGAATTGCTGCATTCATGATCGCTTCTTCTTTTGTCTTCGCAGAAACCTCGATATACTCTTCCATTTTAATACCTCCCATCCTTCTCCCCATATTACTTCTCTTTATTACCTTATTACTTTAATTCTTATTTTTCTTACCTTTTGGATTCTTTTCATCAAACTGCTGAACCATTCTCGCTTTTGCTGCAATACTTCCCGGTTTCGCATCTGCGTGTTTATAGTACTCCGTAGAATCCTGGATTTTTTTCTGACGTTCTGCCTGTTTCTTCTCATCCACTTTCTGTGCATCCTCAAGATCTTTGAAGTTTACTTTTGCATGCTCAGAAATTTTCTTTGGCGGAAGTCCCTGTTTCTTACGTTTGGCATTCATTTTCTCCACATTTTTGCGGATCAGTGCGTCCATATCCATCTTTTCCATATGTTTGTTGACAATAACCTGCTGGATACCTCTGAATACCGCACCTGCGATCCAGTAGATACCAAGACCGATCGGAAGTGACAGACAGAAGAATACAGATACCAGAGGCATCATATTGTTCATCATCTTCATGGAGCTTTCCATGGAACTGTCGTCTCCTGTTGCTGCCTTGGTGGCATCAGTTCATGTTTCACTGGCTTTAAACCTGCCAGTACCGGGATTGCCAGTGCACATACAAATAAAATCCAGTTATGTGCCTTGAAATTTTCCACCATCGCTGTCATCGGTGAATTGGAAATATTCAATCCTAGGAAATAGTTCATTTTATCAAGACTGCCTGTTGTCTGTGAGATCATACCTGACAGATCCGGAAACTTCTCTGCCATTGCAGTCCAGTCTGCCGGTTTGAACTTGTACAGTGCATCGATCGCACTGTTTGCTGTATAACCAAGTCTCTGGAAATTGACCTGGTTTCCTACTGTATCAGCTAAAAACTGCTGTGTACCCTGTGTCTTTAAAAGAACATTTACAAGAGGAGTAAATACATCTTTTACACTTGCAACGTAAGCCGGAATATTCCAGATTACACGATACAATGCAAACAGGATCGGCAGCTGAATCAGCATCGGAAGACATGTTCCCATCGGAGAAACACCGTATTTTGCATATACATTCTGTGTTTCTTCGTTCATCTTCATCATACTTACCTGGTCGTTTTTGCCGGCATACTTTTTCTGGATTGCCTTTATCTCAGGATTCATGATCGCAGACATCTTTGAAAACTTCTGCTGTTTGATCGTGAGTGGAGTGAGCAGGGCATAAATAACCAGTGTAAACAAAATAATACATACACCGATATTGGAAATCCCAAACACCCCGTCAGTGAAACTAAAAATCGCATTCATCAAAAGACCTAACAGTGTTGCCACCTGTCCAATGATGATGATGTTGCTTTTTGTTAATAACATAACCTTCCTCCTGCATATTCACCTGACATTATACAGCAGTTCTTCATATTCAATTTTCTATTTTTAATTTTTCCTACCCGTTTACGGAACGGGATCATAACCACCCTTGGAAAAGGGATTGCATCGCAAAATCCTCCAGCATGCCAGAAGACTTCCTTTAAAAGCCCCGTATTTTTGTATCGCCTCCAGGCCATACTGCGAGCAGGTCGGTGTATAGGGGCATCTCGTATGCTTTAATGGTGACAGAAATTTCTGATAAAACCGGATCATTGCGATTAAAATATTTTTCATGAATATCAACCTGCTATTTTATGCACTTTACCAAGATGTAATAATGCACTTTCTACTTCAAAATAATTCTTATCTTTTGCAACAGGTCTTGCAATTACTACAATATCATATCCTGAGTGAAACCTGGTTTCACTCAGGCGATAACTTTCTCTTATCAATCTGGCCAGTCTGTGTCTGACCACACTATTGCCCACCTTTTTACTGACCGAAATCCCAAGTCTGTTCCTCTCTGTCTGATTCGGATAGATATACATAATGAGATAACGGTTGGCGGCCGACTTTCCATACTTATATGTACCGTCAATGAAATGTTTTTCAAAGACTCTGAAAATATCATACTGCTTCCTTTTTTCTGTCATCCTTTCAAAAGACGAACATAGAAGAAAAGGCCACACATCTGCGGCCTATGCTGATAATTTTTTTCTTCCTTTTAATCTTCTGGCAGCAGCAATTTTCTCCTCACCTTGTGCTCATTCTTGCTCTGAATCCATGAACTTTAGCTCTGGATCTTTTCTTTGGCTGAAATGTCATTTTCATTATTACGGCACCTCCTTATCAAATATAAAATCTGTTTTATCTGTTTAGAAAACATCGTTTCAATTATATATGCAAAGCCCCATAAAGTCAAGTAATTCCGTGATTTTTTCAATTGAACCATGCTTTGGGGCAGAACCGTTCCTGTCAGTCCCATAGACAAACGGATGCAAAGCGGACATCTGCATAGTTTACACTCAGTTATCCACATTTTGGGGATAACTTGGGGATAACTTTTTTCTTTGATGTGAAAAACTTTTTTTCTTTTTCAAAAAAATGCCTTAAAATAAGGCTTTTCCCACTGTGGATGATGTTCCTTTAGTTATTCACACTGCCAATCCCACCTCTTTCCTTCTTTCGACATTTTTCTACATTTTTCGAAGTCTGTGATTCCCAAAATTCCTTTATTTTTCAACCTTTTTTTCATCTGGGTCTTCTGTAACATACTTATGTAAACTTATTGGTTTACATAAAGTTATCCACATTTTGGGGATAACTTGGGGATAACTTCGTGTGTAACTTTTGCATATTTTCTACATTTTTCCCACAAACGCCCATTTTATCGCATTTTTGAGTGTGGATTATTGTCGAAAAGTTATGCACATTCAAAAATAAGCATTGATAATTTTCCTGTTTTAGTTTAATATTAAATAAGTAAAACTGGCCTTAAAAGGAGATCCTCATGAATATCATAGAAGAAAAGTGGGACAGTGTTGTGGATACCCTCAGTACAGAATTCGGATTTTCCCCAATTTCCATCAACACCTGGATCAAACCACTTCAAGTACAAAGATATGACAGTGACGAAGGCACTCTTTTTATTTATGTCCCGATTGATGAAATGGGTATTAACGAGGATTTCATTAATTCCTATATAAATAAGAAGTTTACAACTCCGCTTCGTTCTACGATTGCAGAGCTCACAGGACTGGACTGCACCAAGATCGTGTATACTGTAGAACAAAATGTTGTAAAAGAAGCGGATTCCTCTTCGAATACTGACAATTCTTTCAATAATATATTAGAAAAAGCAAATTTAAATCCGGAATATACCTTTGAAAACTTCGTTGTCGGAAGCAACAACAAATTTGCACACGCTGCATCTTTGGCAGTTGCCGAATCCCCGGGCGAAATCTACAATCCCCTCTTCCTCTACGGAGGTGTTGGACTGGGGAAAACCCATCTGATGCACTCGATCGCACACTTTATCCTGGAAAATAATCCACAGACCAGAGTACTTTATGTAACGAGTGAATCCTTTACGAACGAACTGATTGAAGCGATCCGAAACGGCAATAATACTGCTATGACAAAATTCCGTGAAAAGTACCGTAATATCGACGTTCTGCTGATCGACGATATCCAGTTTATCATCGGAAAAGAGTCCACACAGGAAGAGTTTTTCCACACGTTTAACGACCTGCATGGTGCGAAAAAGCAGATCATCATTTCATCCGATAAACCGCCGAAAGAGATCGCAACGCTGGAAGGAAGGCTGAAATCCCGCTTTGAATGGGGCCTGATCGCAGATATTTCTTCCCCGGATTATGAGACAAGGATGGCAATCCTCCGCAAAAAAGAAGAACGTGATTCAAAAGAAAAAGGTTACCATCTGGATGATGAAGTCATTCAGTATATTGCTACCAATATCAAGTCTAATATCCGTGAACTCGAAGGTGCACTGAACCGGATCACTGCAATGAGCAGTCTTGAACACCGCGAAATTACAGTAGAACTGGCACAGGAAGCCTTAAAGGATATGATTTCACCGAACGCAAAACGAGAAATCACCCCGGATCTGATCCTTCTGACCGTTGCAGAACACTTTCATATCAAAACAGATGATATAAAAGGTTCCAAACGAAGTGCTGATATCGTGATTCCAAGGCAGATTGCCATGTATCTGTGCCGTGAAATGACCAGCACACCGCTCAAAGCGATCGGAAAACTGATGGGAAACCGCGATCACGACCGTACTTCATGGAGTTGAGAAAATTTGAAAGAAATTGGAGACTTCCGATGATCTGAAAAACACGATAGATATCATTAAAAAGAAACTGAATCCAAACTAGACGGCCGAAAAAGCATCGTCTTTTTATTTGTGCACAAAATAATGTGGATATGTGTTGGATACTGTGTGAATAACTTTAGCCAATTTCTGAGGATGTTAATAACCCACCGGTTTTCCTCAGAAATTTGTGGACTTTTCACCAGTTTATCCAACCTGTTTTTTCCCTTAAATTCAAGGATTTTGGGAGTTATTCACATATTCACATCCCCTACGGCGGCTACTGCGGATTTTCTCTTTAATTTATCTCATTTAACCCACAAAGGAGTTATCAACACAATGAAATTAGTATGCTCAAAAAGTAATCTTTTAAAAAGTGTGAATATTGTTCTGAAAGCAATCCCAGGAAAAACAACCATGCCTATCCTGGAATGTATTTTAATTGATGCATCCACAAACAATATTAAATTTACAGCCAATGATATGGAACTTGGAATTGAAACCATCGTTGACGGTACCATTCTGGAAAAAGGAATTGTTGCAATTGATGCAAAAATTTTCTCTGATATCATTCGTAAACTTCCTGATAATGATGTTACGATTGAAACAGACGGAAATCTGACGACTACCATCACCTGTGAGAAGGCAAAATTCAGCATCAGCGGTCAGTCCGGGGAAGAATTTTCCTATCTTCCTTATGTAGAAAGAGATAATCATATTGTTGTCTCTCAATTTACATTAAAAGAGGTGATTCGTCAGACTATTTTCTCGATCGCAGCCAATGAAAACAATAAGATGATGACCGGCGAATTATTCGAAGTCAAAGGCGATATGCTGCGTGTAGTATCCCTGGATGGACACCGCATAAGTATACGGAAAATTGAATTAAAAGAGGAATATTCTGATATCAAAGTTGTCGTTCCTGGAAAGACACTTATCGAAATCAGTAAGATTTTATCAGGCGAAACCGAAGATGAAGTCAGTATTTTCTTTACAAAAAATCATATTGTCTTTGAATTTGATGATACCGTTGTTGTGTCACGTCTGATTGAGGGTGAATATTTCCGCATTGATCAGATGCTTTCCAGTGACTACGAAACCAAGATTCAGGTAAATAAAAAAGAGCTTCTGGACTGTATTGACCGTGCGACACTTCTGGTAAAAGAAAGTGATAAAAAACCGATCATTCTTTCAATCACAGATGATAATATTGAACTTAAGATTCAGTCTCAGATCGGTTCCATGGATGAAGAAATTGACATCAATAAAGAAGGCAAGGACATTATGATCGGATTTAATCCGCGATTTCTGATCGATGCTCTTCGTGTTATTGATGATGAAACGGTTGATATTTATCTGATGAACCCGAAAGCACCATGCTTTATCAGAGACGAACAGCAATCTTATATATATTTGATCTTGCCGGTTAATTTTATGGCATAAGGAGTGAAAGTTTATGGAAACAATTAAATTAAGAGATGAGTTTATCAAACTTGGTCAGGCATTGAAAGCAGCAGGTTTTGTAGAGTCCGGCGTGGACGCAAAATATGCCGTTCAGGATGGTCTTGTGAAGGTAAACGGCCAGACAGAAACACAGCGGGGCAAGAAACTGCATGCCGGCGATGTGGTAGAATATGATGGTCAGACTGTAAAAATTACAGATTGATGGAATGATAGTAAAATCTTTGAAGCTGAATCAGTTCCGCAATTATGAGTCGCTGCAGTTGTCTTTTGATAAGGGAACGAATCTTTTCTATGGGAACAATGCCCAGGGGAAGACCAATATTCTCGAAGCGGTATATCTATGCGGAACGACGAAATCCCATAAGGGAAGTAAAGACAGGGAAATGATCCGTTTTGGTGAGGAAGAAGCTCATATACGGATGGCGATCAGCAGAAGCCAGAGTGCTTATGAGATCGATATGCATCTGAAAAAGAACCGGCCGAAGGGCATTGCAGTCAACGGCGTGCCGATCCGAAAGGCGGCAGAGCTGCTTGGAATCGCAAACTTTGTTTTTTTCTCACCGGAGGATCTTGGTATCATTAAAAACGGACCGGCGGAGCGGCGGCGTTTTATTGATATGGAACTTTGTCAGCTGGATAAGCTTTACTTACACGAGCTTTCCAATTACAATAAAGTGATCATACAGAGAAATAAGCTTCTGAAAGAGTGTTCTTTTAACAGTCAGTATGAAGAAATGCTGGATATATGGGATATGCAGCTGGTAAAATATGGAAAAAAGCTGATCGAATCAAGGGAGCGGTTTGTCAAAGAGCTTGGCGTGATTGTAGCAGAGATACATAGAAATCTGACGGGCGGCAGAGAAGAGCTGATGGTCCGTTATGAGAAAAATGTTTCTGCGGACGAATTCGAAAGAAAACTTCAGACTTCCAGGAAACGGGATCTGAAGGTGAAAATGAGCATGACAGGTCCTCACAGGGACGATCTGCTTTTTGAAGTAAAGGGTGTAGATATCCGCAGATTTGGATCGCAGGGGCAGCAGAGAACGGCTGCACTTTCGCTGAAACTTGCGGAGATCGAACTGGTAAAAAGAGCGATCAAAGATACGCCGGTACTGCTTCTGGATGATGTACTTTCCGAACTGGACAGCAGCAGGCAGCAGTATTTATTAGACAGTATACATGATATACAGACGTTGATCACCTGTACGGGGATTGATGATTTTATAGAAAACAAGTTTCAGTTGAACAAAGTTTTTCATGTTGCAGACGGTGTTGTTTGCGAAGGATGAAAAGAAAAGACAGGAGGTTACTATGGGCACAGAGAGCAATGCAGAATACGGTGCAGATCAGATTCAGATATTGGAAGGTCTTGAGGCTGTACGAAAGAGACCGGGTATGTATATCGGCAGTACATCGTCCAGAGGTCTTCATCATCTGGTTTATGAGATTGTAGATAATGCAGTTGATGAAGCTCTTGCGGGGTATTGTGATACCATCCAGGTAACGATAAATAAAGATAATTCCGTAACAGTCATTGACAATGGACGAGGCATTCCGGTCGGAATCAACCACAAAGCAGGTATTCCGGCGGTAGAAGTCGTGTTTACGATCCTGCATGCTGGCGGAAAATTCGGCGGTGGCGGATACAAAGTTTCCGGTGGTCTGCATGGTGTAGGTGCGTCTGTTGTAAATGCACTTTCTACACATCTTGAAGTTACGATTTACCATGAAGGTAAAATTTATCGTCAGCGATATGAAAGAGGAAAAGTAGTATATAAATTAAAAGTGATCGGAGAATGTGATCCAAAGAAAACAGGTACAACGGTTACATTCCTGCCGGACAGCGAAATTTTTGAAGAAACAGTTTTTGATTTTAATGTGCTTAAACAGAGACTTCGTGAGATGGCATTTCTTACAAAAAATATCAAGATTGTTTTAAGAGATGACCGTCCGGAAGAACCAATCGAAAAGACGTTCCATTATGAGGGCGGTATCAAGGAGTTTGTGACTTACCTGAATAAAGGCAAGACACCGCTTTACCCGGATATTATTTACTGTGAAGGAATGAAGGATAATATTTATGTGGAAGTTGCCATGCAGCACAACGATGGATACACCGAAGGTTCCTACAGTTTTGTAAATAACATCACGACTCCGGAAGGCGGAACCCATCTGACTGGTTTTAAAAATGCACTGACAAAGACTTTTAATTCTTATGCGAGACTGAATAAACTGATCAAGGACACCGAGACACTTTCCGGTGATGATATCCGTGAAGGTCTTACCGTGATCGTAAGCATCAAGATTGAAGATCCGCAGTTTGAAGGTCAGACCAAGCAGAAACTGGGCAACAGTGAGGCACGAGGTGCCGTTGATAATATTGTTTCCGAGCAGCTGATGATCTATCTGGAACAGCATCCGCAGGTTGCAAAAATGATCCTTGAGAAATCTATCATGGCTCAGAGAGCGAGAGAGGCAGCCAGAAAAGCAAGAGATCTGACCAGAAGAAAATCTGCACTGGAAGGAATGTCTCTTCCTGGAAAACTGGCAGACTGTTCAGACAAAGATCCGAAAAACTGTGAAATCTATATTGTTGAGGGAGATTCTGCCGGTGGTTCTGCAAAGACAGCGAGAAGCCGTGCAACCCAGGCAATCCTGCCGCTTCGCGGAAAAATCCTGAATGTGGAGAAAGCAAGACTTGACCGTATTTATGCAAATGCGGAGATCAAGGCGATGATCACTGCGTTCGGAACCGGTATCCACGAAGATTTCGATATTTCAAAACTGCGTTATGACAAGATCATCATTATGACCGATGCCGATGTTGATGGTGCACATATTAGTACACTGCTTTTGACATTCCTGTACCGTTTCATGCCGGATCTGATCAAAGAAGGACATGTATATCTGGCACAGCCACCACTGTATAAATTGGAGAAAAATAAAAAAGTCTGGTATGCGTACAGCGATGAGCAGCTGGCAGCGATCCTGGGAGAAGTCGGACGAGACCAGAACAACAAGATCCAGCGTTACAAAGGTCTTGGAGAGATGGATGCAGAGCAGCTCTGGGAAACTACCATGGACCCGGAAAAACGAGTGCTCCGCCGTGTTGTTATGGATAACGAAAATTCTTCAGAGCTCGATGTTACCTTTACAACGCTGATGGGCGATCAGGTAGAACCAAGAAGAGAATTTATTGAAGAGAATGCTCAGTTTGTAAAAAATCTGGATATTTAGTGCTCGGAAGTAGGAGGAAAAACTGTTGGAAGACAATATTTTTGATAAGATACATGACGTGGATTTGAAAAAGACCATGGAAGAATCTTATATCGATTATGCAATGAGCGTTATTGCAGCACGTGCATTGCCGGATGTAAGAGACGGTCTGAAGCCGGTGCAGCGAAGAGTTTTGTATTCCATGATCGAACTGAATAACGGACCTGACAAGCCGCACCGTAAATGTGCACGTATTGTCGGTGATACCATGGGTAAATATCATCCACATGGAGACAGCTCCATCTACGGAGCACTGGTAAATATGGCTCAGGACTGGTCAACCAGATATCCGCTGGTAGACGGCCACGGAAACTTTGGTTCTGTAGACGGTGACGGAGCTGCTGCCATGCGATATACTGAGGCACGTCTGAGCAAAATTTCCATGAAAATGCTTGCAGATATCGATAAAAATACGGTAGATTTTTCACCGAACTTCGATGAAACGGAGAAAGAGCCAGATGTACTTCCGGCAAGATTTCCGAATCTTCTGGTAAATGGTACGACCGGTATCGCCGTAGGTATGGCAACGAACATTCCGCCGCATAATCTGCGTGAAGTTGTAAAAGCCGTTGTGAAGATCATCGACAACCGCATTGAAGAAGGCAGAGAGACGGAGATCGAAGAAATCCTGGATATCGTAAAAGGTCCGGATTTCCCGACCGGTGCAATGATCCTCGGAACAAGAGGAATCCAGGAAGCTTACCGCACAGGACGCGGCAAGATACGTGTGCGTGCCGTAACAGAAATCGAATCCATGCCAAACGGCAAGAGCCGTATTCTGGTATCGGAGCTGCCGTACATGGTAAACAAGGCCAGACTGATCGAAAAAATGGCAGAACTGGTACGTGATAAAAAGATTGACGGAATCACAGCGATCACAGATGAATCAAGCCGTGAAGGTATGCGTATCAACATTGAGCTTCGAAGAGATGTCAACGCAAATGTCGTACTGAATCAGCTTTTCAAACATACACAGCTCCAGGATACCTTTGGTGTGATTATGCTCGCACTGGTAAACAAAGAGCCGAAAGTTCTGAATCTTCTGGAGATGCTCCAGCATTATCTGAGACATCAGGAAGACGTTGTTACAAGACGTACACAGTACGAACTCAACAAAGCAGAAGAACGTGCACATATCTTAAAAGGTCTGCTGATCGCACTGGATCATATTGATGAAGTCATCAGCATTATCCGTGCATCCAGAACAGCAGCACTTGCAAAAGAAGCATTGATGACACGTTTTGAACTTTCCGATGCACAGGCACAGGCGATCGTAGATATGCGTCTGCGTGCACTGACCGGTCTGGAAAGAGAGAAGATCGAAGCAGAGTATGAAGCTCTGATGGCAAAGATCAAGGAGTTGAGAGCCATTCTGGCAGACGAAAATCTTCTGCTTGGCGTGATCAAAACAGAGATCATGGAAATCGCAGATAAGTATGGTGATGAGAGAAGAACTTCCATTGGATTTGATATGTATGATATTTCTACAGAAGATCTGATCCCGCGTGAAAATGTTGTGATCGCCATGACAAAACTTGGTTATATTAAACGTATGAGTGTTGACAATTTCAAGGCTCAGAATCGCGGTGGCAAGGGCATCAAGGGTATGCAGACCATCGAAGATGACTACATCGAAGAACTGCTGATGATGAATACACATCACTATCTGATGTTCTTTACCAACACCGGAAAAGTATACCGCCTGAAAGGATATGAAATCCCGGAAGCCAGTCGTACGGCAAGAGGAACGGCGATCGTCAATCTGCTCCAGCTCGCACCGGAAGAAAAGATCACGGCAATGATCCCGGTCAAAGAGTACAAGCAGGGCAAATATCTGTTTATGGCAACCAGAAAGGGTATTGTGAAAAAGACACCGCTTCTGGATTATGCAAACGTAAGAAAGACAGGACTTGCAGCCATCAGCCTGCGTGAAGATGATGAACTGATCGAAGTCAAGCTGACCAACAACAAGAAAGATATTTTCCTGGTAACAAAATACGGTCAGTGTATTCGATTCCCGGAGACCGATGTCCGCAGCATGGGACGTACGGCGATGGGAGTCATCGGCATGCAGCTCAATGACGGCGACGAAGTCATTGGTATGCAGCTCAATACACAGGGAGATCACCTTCTGATCGTATCTGCAAACGGCATGGGAAAACTGACCTCGATCGATGAGTTCAAGAGCCAGAATCGCGGTGGTAAAGGTGTGAAATGTTATAAGATCATGGAGAAGACTGGAAACGTGATTGGTGTTAAGAACCTCCATATGGATGACGAGATCATGATGATCAATACCGAAGGCATTGTCATTCGTATGATGTGCAGCGACATTTCCGTTCTTGGACGTGTGACATCCGGTGTGAAACTTATGAATCTTTCGGAGAACGTATCTGTGGCAAGTATTGCGAAAGTCCGTGAAACTTCAGCAGACAGCGAAGATATCATCAAAAAAATCGAAGACGAAATGATCGAAGATGAGAAAAACGACGAAGAAATCAAAAACGAAGAGACAACACAGGAGTAATCAAACTGGAGGAAGACCATGATTTTGCGAAGAATGCTTGCAATCTGGATTTCAAAAGCAACATGTGTAGTATGTAAACTTGCCGGCAAACAGGGGGTAACCCTGGCCGGCAAAATTGCACTTAAAATAGATCCGAAAATCCTGATGGAACTTTCCGGGCAGGTGCGGAAAAAGATTTTTATCACCTGCGGAACAAACGGAAAGACGACAACCAATAATCTGCTCTGCTCGGCAATCGAGGCAGAAGGTGAGAAAGTGATCTGCAACCACACCGGTTCCAATATGCTCAACGGTGTCGTATCGGCATTCGTGCTGGCAGCAAAATGGAACGGAAAACTGGATGCGGATTATGCGTGTATTGAGATTGATGAGGCATCAACAGTAAGAGTTCTGCCGTATTTTAAACCGGACTATATGATTTTGACCAATCTTTTCCGTGATCAGCTCGACCGTTACGGAGAGATTGATATTACGATGGAACTGCTCAAAAAAGCCATGCATATGGCTCCTGATATGACACTTGTCGTAAATGGCGATGATGCACTTTCGGCATTTCTTGCAAAAGATTCCGGTAACAAATATGTTACGTTTGGTATCGGAAAGCAGTGTCAGCAGGAAAAAGAAAATGCAAGAGAGATCCGGGAAGGTCAGTTCTGCAAATGCTGCGGAGAAAAGCTGAATTACCATTTTTACCATTACAGTCAGCTTGGGGATTATGAGTGTCCGAACTGCGGATTTAAAAGACCGAAGCTCGATTTTGATGCTGAAAACGTAAAAAGTGGTGGAAAACTTTCCTTCGATGTGGATAACAGAGAAATAAAAGCCAACTACCGTGGATTCTACAACGTTTATAATATTCTGGCAGCCTATGCAGCAGCTCGCACAGCCGGTCTGGAATTAAAGAATTACAACAAAGTGCTGGCAGACTACAATCCGCAGAACGGACGTATGGAGCATTTTCACATCAAAAATACCGATGTTCTGCTGAACCTTGCAAAGAATCCGGCTGGATTTAACCAGAATATTTCCGCAGTGCAGGAAGATGACAAACCGAAAGATATCATCGTGCTGATCAACGATAAAGATCAGGATGGTACGGATATTTCCTGGCTCTGGGATGTGGATTTTGACCGTTTTCAGGATATGAATGCAGCGTCGATCACGGTCAGCGGAATCCGATGCCAGGATATGCGTCTGCGTCTGAAATATGTTGATATTCCATCCAGGCTGGAACCGGATGTAGAAAAGGCGATCCGCAGCCGCATTGCAGACGGAACCGGAAATCTGTACGTGCTGGTAAATTATACGGCACTTTATGACACTCACAATATCCTGAAAAAATTAGAGCAGGAAAAAGCGTAGGAGGCGGCAGAAGCTATGAAAATTACAATCGGACATCTTTATCCGGATCTGTTGAACCTCTACGGAGACCGGGGAAATATCCAGTGCATGATGAAACGCTGCCAGTGGAGAGGCATTGAAGCAGAAACGCTGGAATTTAAACTGGAAGATGAAGTAGATTTTTCCAAACTGGATATTGTGCTGCTTGGAGGCGGTTCTGACCGTGAGCAGATGATCGTCTGCAAAAGACTGCAGCAGATCCAGAAAAACTTTAAAGATTATGTGGAAGACGGCGGTGTTGTGATCGCTGTCTGCGGTGGTTATCAGCTGCTTGGAGATTACTATCAGACGGACGAAGGCCGCATGGAAGGACTGCATCTGGTCAAACTCCACACGGAGCAGAAACCGGGAAGACTGATCAGCAATATTGTACTGAAAAGTGATCTCTTTGATATGCCGGTTGTCGGGTTTGAGAATCATGGCGGACGTACCGATATCGGTGATAACCAGCCGTTTGGCAAAGTCCTGTATGGTTCCGGAAACGACGGTGAATCTGGCTATGAAGGTATTGTATACAAGCATGTGATCGGCACCTATCTGCACGGACCACTGCTGCCGAAAAATCCACAGGTCTGTGACTGGCTGATTCAGAAAGCACTGGAGCGAAAATATGGAGAAGAAATCAAACTTCAGCCGCTGGATGATCAGGAAGAAAAAGAAGCAAACGCTTATATAGTAAACAGATTTGTAAAATAGAGTATCAAAAAATAACGCACAAAAGAATAAATTTTATGATTTTCTGACACAAAGCAGGAAATTACAGGGCAAAATAGATAGAAAAAAAGAATCTCTGAAAGCTGATTATTGGAAGGATAGATAAAAAATATTCCGGTAATCAGCTTTTTCACCATAAAAAACTAAATTTCTGATTATCTTTTCATAAGTTGGTAAATGCCGATATATCCCGTATTTTAGGGATTTATCGGTATTTTCTTTTTGGAAGATACCTTGCATAAGCTGGCATTTACCAGCATGAAAATGCAACCAAAAGTAGTAAATGAGTAGTAAATATAAGCTCCGATATTAACAAGCCAGTCTTTCCAGTTCCGCTTTTGCAGATTGAAATGTACCGTGTGCGTAATAGCCAAGTGTCATGGTTATGTTAGCGTGTCCCATGAGATATTGCAGGGTGTTTGGGTTCATTCCTCTATTTGCCATATTCGTACAATAAGTATGCCTGAATGAATGTGGTGTGATGTTCGGTAACTTATCCGTGTGATACTTGTTATATTTCTTAATCAATCCTCGCACCATACCCTCATAGTTTCCTGCAACTTTAGGCAAGCCCTCACGGTTTAAGAATAGGAAATTGCTGTAACCACCTACAATCAGCGGTTGTGCTTTTCCTCTGTTCTTTAGTATTCTTTGGATTGCTTGATAAGCCCGTTCTGTCAATGGAAGTTCCCGTTTTCCGTTTTTGGTCTTTGGTGTTTCAATATAGTAGCTCATTTCGCTATCTTTCAATAACTGGTGGTCTATATTGAGTATTCTGTTCTGCATATCAATATGCGTCGTCAGTCCGCAAAATTCAGAAATACGAAGTCCCGTTTCCAGCAGAAGCACAACCTCATCATAATACTTACTATAAATCTTGTCCTTTTCCATAAAGGCAAGCAGGCGTTCTTCCTGCTCTGGTGTAAGGATAACTTTCTGCTCTGTATCATCTTCCAGAACATCACTTAGCTTAAATTCAAATGGGTTCTTTCTGATACAGTCGTCTTGTATCGCCATGTAAAATGAAGCTTTCAAGGAACGCTTATAGTTATCAATCGTTTTATAGGCATATCCTTTTTCGCTCATTCTGATAGCCCATTCTTTAGCGTCCGACTGCTTAACAGTATCAATCGCCCTCATACCCAATGGGTCATTTTTCAGAGCATTCATAAGATACTGTCGTCCCTTTTCAGTAGCCCTTTTGATGTTCTTTCTTTGGCTGTTTCCTTGTCGTAGAGCTGGCAGACTGTCATTTTACCGCCGACTGTGTCGATACCGTCGTTAAGGTCTTTTTTTATCTGTGCTTCTTTTTCCCTCAATGAAATATCATCACGCTTTCCAGCAGGTGTCTTGTCTGTCGGTACAAGTTTCCAAGAATAGATAAATTGTGGCTTTCCGTATATATCGGTATATTTATAAACGTATCTTCCGTCTTTGTGTTTCGCTGGCTCTCTCCATTACGCAAATTGCGATTTTTACTGTCTTTTCGTTTTACATTAGACATAGTGTAAAGCTCCTTTCCGTCATGGAATGAGCCGTGATACGCTATATCTTATTATACCATATCTACGGCTCAATGACATTAGATTTCGTCCAATGTATCTATGATTTTTTCAAATTGTTTTCGCTTTATCTGAATACGATTACCCTTTACGATAACCCAGCCAGCGTCAAGATTTTCTTCGGCTAATTTACGCAATTTCTTCTCGCCAATGCGGAAGTATTTGGACGCTTCTTCAATCGTCAGCGTATATTTTTCCCAGATAGGCACATCAGTATTGTTCATAATCTATGCACCCCCTTTACTGTGTGTCGTTTTTTACAAGCAGGCAGACGGCTTTGGAAAGCTCCGTTAGTATCTCAACTATTCCCATTCTTGTGGGCAGAACCGCACCATGCGGACGTATCATTATTCTGTGAGGATAGGTCGTGGCAAAACGACTTTTCCAACAGTCGCTCTCGGATCACTGCGTGGGTCGCTCGCTTTCTTTTGAAAAGGTCGTGGCGTACAGTCCCCGTGGCTCGCCAGAGCTTCACTCTCAACGATACGGAATTTTCCATAAGGTAAGAGGTCAGAAGAAGTAGAAGCGATCACTCAATATCTGTACGAATTGTCTTTACTCACTTCATTTTTCTTGTATAACTTGCCCTCAACCAATACTGCATTATCATTTAAGGAAATGATGTCAAAGGCAGTATCTTCAAAGTGGCACTTCCTTTGCTTCTGTATCGCCCGGTTTCAAATCTCTGTTTCTGAATTTTGTCACCGCCACGGATAACTTTGTCTGATACGGAAAACTGGTTACTTTCCAGATAATACTGGCAAGGTCGCTTGTCCCCGGTAATCAGTTACATATAAGCCTTTTATCTGTTCGGACTTATCGCCAGCCTGCATATATGCACCCTCTAACAAGTAGCCGTTTGGAGCTTTTGTTTCTTCTACGGTTAGCGTTCCAAGTGGAAGAACCGCCTTGCCGTCCTGCATATAGAAGCTGTCGCCAGATACTTTGTATGTGTCCGCTAATTTTGTGATGTAGTGGGTTGTTCCGTCGCTGTCTGTTTCAGCGATTGTCTTTGTAACCCATGTACGAGTAGCTTCGGCAGGGAGATTGTCTTTGTTATAGAAGCCTGCATAATACTTCCATGTAAATTCCGCACCTGCTAGAGAAGCGTTCCCCTGCGGATTGTCTTTCTGTGTTTCCATATCAATCTTGAAAAGTTCAATCAAAGTGTCCGTTACTTTCGGCGTATCAGATACATTCAAGGTTGCTGTCGTTCCAACTTCAACCTTTAAGGAATATACAGTTTTATCCACTTTATATCCTGCTGGTGCGGATAATTCCTTGATATAGACTGTGCCTGCTTTTACCTCTGCAACATCTGTGTTTCCGTTTTCATCAGTCGTAAGGGTGGCAAGCTGTTTCGTGCAGTCCTTATCAGCAAAGACACCGTATGTTGCACCAGCGATTGAGTAATTCCCGTTACCGTCTGTAATGCTGGTATTACTGGAAGCCTTTTGAAGTTTCGCATTTCCGACATTCAGTTTCGCCCAGAATTGTCCCAATTCCTGCCCCTCGCCAGAGTAGATATAACCGCCACATTCATAGCGTCCTTTATTTTCTTTGACAAAGGCTCTAGCACCAGAGAAAACTTCGTCCTGCGTTGCCTTTGGAATTTCATCATAAGAAGCTCGCACGTTATCACATTGCCAGCCAAGATGTACGCTCAATCTCTGCCAGACTACAAGCTGTCTTAAAAGGTAAGCGTGATTTTTGCTTATTCCGCTGTGGCTGTCTGTGTACTGTTTTCACATATTCGATAGATAAGGCAACGTCGCTTATCTGGTCGGCACTCATACGGGTGCTTGCGTCAGCTCTGGTCTTGTAGCCGTTCCTAAAATCTGTGTTAATGTCGATACAGTAAGCGTCCTCGCCCTCAACGGTTAAATGTCCCTCATTAAAGGTAGAACCAATCGAACCGTCATTCATTACTTTTTCAACGATACCGACACGCTCTTTTGACTCCGTCCAGTATTGCTTGCTTTCTGCATGAACGGGTGTCGTCGGTAAAGCAGTAACGACAGTTGCAAGAGCTAAGAAGCCCGTACACAATCGTTTTAACATCTTTTTCATAAATCTAATGCTCCTTTCATTTTGGGTAATAAAATAGCCGTCCAATAAGAACGGCTGAAAATAGAAAAGGAACGTCATGTTAGGCGTTCCATAGTCTATAGGTTATTCAATTTTTTCTTGTTTCAATACTGATGTGTTGTACCATATCTTTGCATATCTAGGAAAACTTGCGTATCAAGGCTCATTCGTTAGTAGTAAATAAGTAGTAAATTGATGTGTTTGTTTCCTTGAAAATGCTGATAGATACTGTATTTTAGCGGATAATCAGATTTTTATTGTGTTTTTTAGTAAATAATAATTGAAAAAGAGCATTGAAAATGGTAACATAGAATAGACATAGCTAATTTTTTGGTATAAGCAAATAAGGAGGGCTTTTATGAAAAGATGGAAACAGTATTTGTCTGTTATGACAGCTGCTGCAGTGGTTATTTCCGGACCAGTGATACCTGCAAAACAGGCAAAAGCAGCAGATGCTCAGATGGTAACAGATGCAGATTTAAGTGACACGACGGTGGCAGAGCCTACAGCATGGGGAGCAACACCGAATGATGAGCAGCTCTGGTATATGAAACAGGGAACAGCAGCATTCTGTCATTTCGGACCGAATACATTTAATAACGTTGAGTGGGGCGAAAATTATGGAGAGACTGCTCCGGTAAATCTTTTTACTCTGTCGAAAGATTTTGATGCGGAATCTCTTGTAAAAGCGGTAAAAGAAGCTGGATTCAGCCGTCTGATCCTCACAGCAAAACACCATGATGGATTTTGTCTGTGGTCAAGTGAGTATACGGATTATGATATAGCAAGTACAAACTATAAAAACGGCAAAGGAGATATTCTGGAAGAAATCTCAGATGCATGTACCAAGTATAATCTGGATATGGGCTGTTATCTTTCACCATGGGATATCTATGAAGATAAATACGGATGTTTCGGTGATAACAACAATAAGAAAAACAACCATAATAAAGGAACGTTCACGGATTACAATAAACTGTATGTAGCATGGATCAATGAAATCTGTCAGGCAAAAAAAGCAGATGGAAGCTATAAATATGGCAATAATAATCCAAAACGCCGTTCTGACCGTTTTGTAGAATGGTGGATGGATGGAGCACAGGGAAGTGCAAGTAATAGACAGACATACGACTGGAAAGCAATCCTGGGTGCTATCAGAGAGAATAATCCGCACTGTCAGGTATTTGGAACAGGTAAAGCGGTAAATGGTAAGAACGGTGCTGAAGATAAAGCACTGGCAGGAACGGGTGGTATCCACTGGATTGGAAACGAATCAGGCTGGGCATCTAATGAAACATGGGCAAAGATCAATATTGGTGAAGACTATGAGGAATTACCAAAATCCGATGGAGCTTATATTGGTGTGAGCGAAGGTGTACAGTGGTCTGTACCGGAAGTTGACACGAAAATGTTGGCAGGATGGTTCTGGAGAGATTCAGCAGGAGACAGTACGACAAAATCAGAAAAAGATCTTGCAGATATTTATTTCCGTACCGTGGGACGAGGTGCAACTTTACTTATGAATCTGTCTCCAAATAAAGAGGGTAAGGTAGGAGAAACACAGTTAAACCGTTTTAAAGAGTTTGGAAGCAACATTCAGGAAACCTTTGATGAGGACTTTACCAAAGAAGAAGGTGTAACAGCAAGTGCAACTTCTGTATGGGGAAATTCCAAAGAATTTTCGGCAAGTAAAGTAATTGATACGATTCCGGAAGGTCAGACATATGATGAAACATACTGGGCACCGGAAGATGGTAAGACAACAGGAAGTCTGGAGATTAATCTGAATGGTATTAAGAAATTCGATGTTGTTTCTATCGAGGAATATATCCAGAAAGGACAGACGATTTCTTCTTTCACAGTAGAATATAAAGACGTAACAGGAAGATGGCATGATTTCGGAAAAGGAGCTACGATTTCTGCAAAGCGTCTGTGCCGCAGTGAAGCAGTAGAAGGAACCGCAGTACGTATCAATATCACAGGGGCAAAAGCAACACCGAAGATCTGTAATGTAGGCGTATACAAAGCAGCAAAAGGATTCGAAGTAGAGTCATCAGGAAGTACTGTACTTCCGACTAACCTGAAAAAGATAGGAATCAGTAAGGCAACAAGAGAAGGTAACTGGACATTCGAAGCAGATGAAGATGGTGCAGCACAGGGTTCTGCATGGGGAAATGCAGGTGTAACAGCCAGCTTTAAATTTACAGGAACAAAAGCATGGGTTATTGGAACAGCTGATCCAAATCATGGAAACATGGACGTTTACATTGATGGAACAAAAGTTGATACGGTAAGTACAAAACAGGCTTCAAGAAAAATGGGAGCCCTGCTGTATACGACGAAAGAACTTGCATATGGAGAGCATACCATCAAACTTGTGGGAACTTCACAGGCACTTGGTATCAGTAAGATCTGGTATGCAGATGGTTCCGGTATCTTCAGTATGAAACAAAAAGAATGTGATTTGCTGTATGGCGGAACATATGATGTTGAAATTACACGTACTGCAGGTTCACATGGAAAAGTTACTGTTGGATATTCAACACAGTCAGCAGGGGCAGAACAAGGAGTAAACTATATCAACCTGACAGGAACCGTAACGTTTGAAGATGGAGAAACATCAAAGACAATTACTCTGACAGGACTGGAGAATGACAGAAGTGCTGATGGAAAAGACTTTTATTTCACATTGATGCAGGCAGAAAATTCAGAAGCATCTTTCGATACAGACAGTTATACACATGTAACATTGTATCATCCAAATGTAGATAAAATAATGGAAAGAGCAGAAGAAATCAATCTTGCAGACTATGAAGCAACAAGTGCAAATGCATTCCAGAGTGCAGTTTCCACATTGAAGGATCTGTTATTCGATGAAAAGGCAACGGATGAACAGAAGAAAACTGCCCTGAATACACTTGTAAAAGCTAAGAATGAACTTGTTTCAACAGGCAGCACAGGAATGGTTCTTCCAACAGCAGGAGAAGAAACAGAAGTAGAGGCAGAGGACTTTACACTGAAGCCGTTAAATGGAGATTCTACCAACCATGTACATGTAGTGGAACGATCTGAAGCAAGTGGCGGAAAAGTGGTTGACTGGTTTATGAATGGAGATACTATTTCCATGAACTTCTATGCTCCGGCAGCAGGACAGTATAAAGTGAAGGCTACTTATCAGAGTGGACGTACAGAGGCAGGCGGAAATCCAAATGTATTTTCATGGAAGGGTACTAATGTAGAGAGTGGAAGTCTGGATGTATATGGAGAAGCCGGTGCAACACAGGTACATACTGCAGAATTTACCATTAATGTAACAAAAAAAGGTCATGGCACTTTAGTTTTTGAAGGAACAGAAAAAGAAGGACCAAGAATTGATAAATTCGTATTCTCAAAAGAAAGTAAAGAAGCAACAGGTATTGAGATTAATAAACAGAAAATGAGCCTGAGCAAAAAAGATCAGACAGAAAGAATCTACGTAAAAGTAAATCCGGAGGATAGTGCAAACCAGAATGTAACATTTACGACTTCGGATAGCAAAGTAGCTACAGTAGATGAAAAAGGAAATGTAAAGGCAGTTGCAAACGGAACCGCTGTGATTACAGTAACCACTAAAGATGGAAAGCACAGTGCTTCCTGTGAGGTTACGGTATTTATCGAACAGCAGGTTATTGATGAACTGATTACAAAAATCAATGATGAACTTACTGCTTTAAAAGACAAGAAGGAAAGTGATTATACACCAGAATCTTGGAAAGAGTATAAGAAAGCTCTGGAAGCAGCTACAAACGCAGCAAAAGATGAAAAGGCAACGAAAGCAGACTTAGAGAAGGTACTTGAAAATCTGCAGGCAGCAGCAGCTAAACTTCAGAAAAAAGCACCTGAGTCAGAAACACCGTCAACCGATAAACAGCCAGAGACACCGTCAACGGATAAAAAGCCGGAAACTCCTTCAACCGATTCTAAAAATCCAACTGTTGGAACAGAAGCGAAGGTAGGAAAAGGTATCTATCGCGTAACAAACGCAAAGAAAAAGACAGTAGTTCTGGTAAAACCGCGTAAAGCCAACAATACAAGCTTTAACGTACCAAAGAGTGTGAAACTGGCGGGCGGAAGATACAAAGTCGTTGGAATTGAAAAGAATGCATTTAAGAACAACAGAAAACTGAAGAAAGTTGTCATCGGAAGTCAGGTAACAAAGATCGGTGCAAATGCATTCAGCGGAGCTAAAAATCTGAAGACTATTACAATCAAATCCAAATCTCTGAAGAGCGTTGGAAAAAATGCATTTAAGGGTATCAATAAGAACTGCAAGATTAAAGTTCCAGCTAAGAAATTAAATAGCTACAAGAAACTTCTGAGTAAAAAAGGTCAGAAAGCAAGCGTAAAAATTACAAAATAAACCAGAGTTAAGAACATTGATTCTGAAATAAAAAGCAGTTAAAAAGAGCTGCCACAAAGGTGATAAAACACCGGAGTGGCAGCTCTTTAATATGAGCAAAAAGGTTATGCATTTATGTTTTCTGGAGAGGGTGTAAAAATTCTTGTGTCTATGGAAAGTAAATCTTTCTGATAAGAAATAGATATGTAAAATTTTGCTGTCGAATTAATGATTATGCGGCTGTCGAATATATCTTTGTACTTACAGTATTGCCATGTAGGAAAATTATATACATCATTTTCGATTTTTTTGCATGACAAGTAAGGCATCATGATTATTGCCTTTTGTGGGCTCTGCCCACACCCGACCTCTGGAATAGAATCGGAAATTTCTGGCAATAATATAAATGCCGAAGGAATAGACAGAGAGCAGGAATGAGGGGCTTAAAAGAGCTTCCCCATTCCTGCTTTTCTTTTCTCTTACAGATAAGCAGTAAGCCGTTCTCCGTAAAGGACTATCAGCTGATTCAATACCTGATCCCAGTTCCGGTATCTCTGCGTCCACTTTTTGACTACGTTCTCACTGGCAAGATACAGCATCTTTTCCAATGCAGAATCGCTTGGGAATACGCTTTTCGTTTTCGTGACTTTCCGATACTGACGGTTTAATCCTTCTATGATATTTGTCGTGTACATAATGCGTCTGATATCATTAGAAAACTGGAAAAAGGAACTTACATCTTCCCAATTATTTTCCCAGTTACTGATCGCGTACGGATATTTCTTCCCCCATTTTTCTTTCATGTTCTCCAGCTCTGTTAAAGCGGCTGTTTCGTTCGGAGCATTGTACACTTCTTTGAAATCCGAGGAAAACTTTTTCAGATCATTATAATTTACATATTTGAAAGAATTGCGTAGCATATGGATCACACATCTCTGGATCTCTGCCTGCGGATAGACTGCCTGAATAGCTTCTTTAAAACCCGGAAGACCATCCACGCAGAAGAAAAGGACATCTTTTACTCCGCGGTTCTTAAGATCATTAAGCATCCCAAGCCAGAACTTGCTGGTTTCATTTGCGCCTACTGTGATGCTGAGGATATCTTTGTATCCCTCCACTGTAACACCAAGAACTACATACGCAGCACGACTCAGGATCCTGCCATCCTCACGTACTTTATAATGAATACAGTCCATAAAGACAAACGGATAAACCGGATTCAGAGGACGGGACTGCCATTCCTTAACCTGAGGAAGTATTTTGTCTGTGATCTTGCTGACCATTTCAGCTGACAATTCAATCCCATAAAGATCCTGAAGCTGGTCGTGGATGTCACGTGTACTCATACCACGGGCATATAAAGAGATCACTTTTTCTTCAATTCCAGAAATATCCCTCTGATATTTAGGAATTAGCTTCGGTTCAAACTCCCCATTGCGGTCTCTTGGTACGTCGATTTGAAATTCACCGTATTGACTCTTTAAGTTTTTTGTAGAATGACCATTTCTTTTGTTGTCTGTCTGCAGATCTCCCTTATGATTTTTTTCATAACCGAGAGTTGCATCCAACTCTGCCTCCATCAGCTCCTGCAGGATATCTTTGAAACTGTCTTTCAGAAGCGTGTATACATCTGCAACGCTACTAATGTTGTTTTCTGAGATAATCTGTCGAATTTGTTCTTTTGCAACTGCCATAAAAAATACTCCTTTTCGATAAGAATTATCATATCTGAATTCTTACCAAAAAGGAGTTATTTTTTACCAAAAACACAAACTATTTTACACTACCTTTCTGGAAGTTCTGCTATTTCGCATGCTTCTTTTTCTGAAAAGCCTTTTTCAACAAGGCGTTTATATACACGAACTTTTTCAGAGTAAATACCGGCAGTTTTACCGATTTCAATTCCCTGCTCAATTCCCTGCTCAATTCCCTGCTTAATTCCTTCTCCAATGCCTTGCTTCAAGCCTTTTTCAATGCCCATTTTTTCAAGTCTTTCTGCTACGTCACACATACTTCGAACCCCTTTCTTTTCCTGAAATATTGTCAGATAGCGTTCATCACCGGTCATGACCTGGAGAAGTTTCAGTACTTCATCCACATGGCGAATTTCTGTCGGATCATCCGGGATATAGTTTTTATTTTTTCTTTTCTGAACAAAGAAATTTGCTACGATTTTAAAATCACTGTGGAAGCGGTCAATCTCTGCTTCTGTGAGCCATGCAATTTCAAATACTTTCATTTCATAATCATTGATATAATCGTTCAGTTCTTCTGGAATTTTCATCAATCCTTTGATATTCTTTTTGCCGTACCAGTGACGGTTTGTACCAAAGTACAATACAATTGTCATAACTGGCAGGATTTCTTTACGCTCTTCTAATAACTGACTGCGATATGAAGCACCGTCATAACCTACAATACGAAATGGCATATTTTTTTCTACACTGCTTTGATTTTCAATTCCACAGATTGCAAGTTCTACTTTTTTGTCCTTCCAGTATTTTGCAACATCCCTTTCCAGTTCATGAACTTTTCCATCCTCTGCTTTATATTGAGAATGAACCTGAGTATTTTCCAGAGATTCCGGTAAGATTCGCTGTTCTCCGTTGAAAATCAGTCCGTTTATAATATCTGCAAATACATCATTATAATCTTCCAGGATTTTTTCTGTAATATCCGTTTGTCCCATAGGCTGCTCCCTTTCTTTTAAATTAAATGGATTTCCCTGACACAAAACAGCCGGATATAAAATTCTTTTTGTACTACAGTTAAGAATATAGTTTTTCAAGCCGCCTTGTGCAGGTATAGATTTGGTTGGATTTTCCTGCCGAACGGCAATGAAAGTCAGATTCAAAAATAGAATAAAAATTGTTTGTGTCCATTATAAATGAATAAGTGATGCTTGTCAATCTTTTTGAATACTTTTGGAAGAAAATTGGAAATATCAAAAAGAGCAGAAAAAACTTTTCAAAAATGAAAAGGATAATGGAGTAAAAATAATTTATAAACTGTGAGCTTTAAAAAGCAAAAAAAGTAAGGTATAATACAAAAGAAATATAATAAAATCGGAGGAGAAAGAGTGAAAAAATTTGCTTATCAGGCAACGCAGAGATTGTATGCACTTATAGTTGGAATAATATTTTTGTTGATATTATTTGGACAATGGTGCAGCTTTAAATTAAAAAAAGGATTTTTGATTCCAAATATTGTAATTTTAGGGGGAATTATTTTAGCTGGGGCATTTGTATATTACTGGCGATATAAAAGAAATGGAAAGCAGAAGGCAGAGAGGATATGGAAGTATGATTTAATTGTAAGAATTTCTTTGATTATATTATTTGTTGTTCAAATTTTTATTGCTTACAATATAGTTTTTGAACCTGGATGGGATGCAGGAGGAATTTATAACAGTGCAAAAATATTTGTAAACGGAAATCGGGCGGATATCGTTATAAGATATCCATTTTCTATGTATCCAAATAATTTACTGCTGCTGTTTATAGAGTCAGCTGTTATTTCTTTCTGTAATTTGTTTGCAAATGAAAATGAAGTTGTACAGTTAATGTTTTTTGCAGTTCTTAATTCAATGATAAATGTCGCTGCGTGCTATTTGACATATAAAAGTGCCAATCTCATTTGTAAGAAAAAAATTGCATTTACTGCCTTTATATTAGCTGTTTTAAATTTTGGCTTATCTCCGTGGAATGTAATTTTTTATTCAGATTCGTTAGGATTGGTCTTTCCGATACTGACGTTTTATTTATTTATGAAACCGAATAAAACAGAAAAAATGGAGTGGATTTCCAAAATTATGGCAGTGATTGCAGGCTGTATCGGATATAATATCAAGCCACAATGTCTTATTATGCTGATAGCACTGTTTATCATCCAGTTTTTCAGTTGTTTAAAAAACAAGAAAAAACTTCTTCAAATTGTGATTTTGGCGGGATGTTTTATTCTTTCACTAATAACAATAAAAACAAGTATCAACCTGATTTGTGAAAAAAATCAAATTGTTCTGGATTCAAATCAGAGATTGGGAATGTCCCATTTTCTGATGATGGGAAATAATGAAGAAGGTGGAGGTCTTTACGTTGGGGATGATGTGGCGTATTCGAGATCCTTTGCAACGCCACAGGAAAGAAAAAAAGCAAATATACAAAGAACTTTTGAAAGAATGAAAGATATGGGAATAGCAGGTTATCTTCGATTTTTAGCAAAAAAGATGCTTACTGTCTATAATGATGGTACTTATGCATGGGGCGGAGAAGGAAACTTTTTTATGGTTGTTTTTCAGCAGCCTGATAATCATATAGCTGTCTTTCTAAGAAATATATATTATGCGGATCACAAATATTATGATATCTATGTAACAGTAATGCAGAGTATCTGGGTTTTTGTGCTGGGTGCGGCTGCTGTTTCGGGATTGGGAAAAGAAAATCGGCAGGAGATTATAGTGCTGATGCTTTCCATTGTAGGACTGACCTTATTTGAAGTGCTTTTCGAAGCGAGAGCCAGATATCTGTATACATATGCTCCGGTATTTTGTATTTTAGCAGCAATTGGAATAGAAAAATTAAACAGTGAGATAAAGAAGAAAAGCAGATTGTAAAAGCATTTGAGGAGAAAAAATGAAACCAAGATTATATATGATAATACCTTGTTACAATGAAGAAAAAGTGCTTCCTATTACATCAGAAATGTTTCTGGAAGAGCTGAATTTATTGATCACAAAAGATAAAATAAGTGAAAACAGCAGAATTTTGTTTGTGAATGATGGAAGTAAAGATAAAACATGGGATTTGATTAAGAAACTTTCGGAGAAAGACGAACATTTCATCGGGATTTGTCAGAGCCGAAACAGAGGACATCAAAATGCTGTTCTGGCAGGAATGATGGAAGCAAAGGATGTTGCAGACATTACTATTTCAATTGATTGTGACGGACAAGATGATATAGCTGCTATGGAAGCGATGGTGGATCGTTATCATGAGGGCTGCGAAATTGTATATGGTGTAAGAAGCAATCGTGATACAGATACATTTTTTAAGAGATTTACGGCTCAGACTTTTTATAAGCTATTAAATAAACTTGGGGGAGAGATTGTGTACAATCATGCAGATTATCGACTGGTTTCAGCCAGAGTATTAAAGGAATTTGCAAATTTTAAAGAAGTCAATCTATTCTTACGGGGTATGATTCCACTGGTAGGATTTAAAAGTACGAGCGTTTATTATGAAAGGCACGAAAGACTTGCCGGAGAATCTCATTATCCGATTTCAAAAATGCTTGCACTGGCGTTTGATGGAATTACAAGTTTGAGTGTAAAACCGATTCGCTTGATTGCAGGGTTTGGACTTGGAGTTTCTGCCTTAAGTTTTATAGGAATTATCTGGGCGGTTGTTGCAACAATTTTAGGAAGAACCGTAGCCGGATGGTCCAGTACGGTATGTATCGTATGCTTTATGGGAGGAATACAGTTGATCTGTCTCGGTGTTTTGGGAGAATATATCGGAAAAATCTATATGGAAGTAAAAGCAAGACCGCGATATATTATCAGTGAACGCACATGGGAAAAAGATGAAAAGGCGGAGAAAAAGAAATGTTCAAAATAGAAAGAAAAATTGTAGAATTTGTGGAACGAAATGTTAATATATTATTTATGCTGGCAATTACAGGTTTGGCAATTGCTGTACGTTATGCAGGAAGAGATTTTGTTTCCGGTGATATGACATGGTTTCTTCTGGGATGGTTTCAAAAAATAGCGGATAACGGAGGCATCCATAGTTTAAAAGATCAGGTTGGAGATTATAATATATTATATCAGACAATAGTAGCGATATTTACATATATAGGAGACAAGAGCATTTATTACTATAAAATATTATCGATTTTCTTTGATTTTTGTATGGCAATATCAGCAGCTATATTTGCATGCGAATTGAGCAAAAAGGAAAAAAACGATAAAGTATTTTTTGTTACGTTTGCTGCGGTGATCATGTTGCCGACCGTTATTCTTAATTCTGCTTACTGGGGACAATGTGATTCTATTTATACAACGTTTATCATTCTTACATTACTGTACTTATATAGAGAAAAATACCATAGAGCATTTATGTTTTTAGGTATTGCATTTGCTTTTAAAATGCAGACAATATTTATTTTTCCATTTATTATATGTTTCTATATTTATAAAAAACAATTTAGCATATTTGAACTTCTTATTACAGTGTTTACTTTCTGGATATCGGGAATAGGTGCTTTTGTGCAGGGACGGAGTTTACTTGATCCATTTAGGATTTATGCGAATCAGACAGGTACATACCAGTATATGCATGTGAATTTTCCGAGTTTTTGGATGTTTGTAGGAAATGATTATGAATGGCTGAAAACGGCAGCAATCGTTATGGCGGCAGGCATATGTGGTATGGGATTGTATATTATTATGAAAAGAAAGTTAGATTGCAGTCGTCCTGAAAATTTTGTGAGTATTGCCAGTTGGTTTATCTGGACTTGTGTATTGTTTTTACCGGCAATGCATGAAAGATATGCATATCCGTTGGAAATACTTTTGGTTATACTTACTTGCATCAATAAAGACTATTTAAAGTATTCTTCGGTGGTAATATTATTTAGTTTATTTACTTATGGAAATTATCTGTTTTCAAATGGGGGACTTGACAAGTATATAGTAATTATTTATGCAGGCTGTTATTTACATTTTACATATACAATCCTAAAAAAGAACAGTAAGACGGCTACAGTAACAGACAAGGAGATGCAAAATGAATAATAAAATTTTACAGGAAAGTGCAGACGATTCTATTTTACAGGAAGACCTGGATCGTATTTCAGAGAGTATATTCCATTAGAAGAGCTGAAGGGCAAGACAGTTCTGGTAACGGGAGCGACTGGGCTGATTGGTTCTCTGCTGGTAAAAGCATTACAGTGTTGTAATCGAAGAAAAGAGACAGGTATCAAAATCCTGGCACTTGTGCGTAATCAGGAAAAGGCAGAAAGACTTTTTGGTGATCTGTTAAAGAGAGAGGATTTAAAGCTGGTGATCGGAGATATTACGATGCCGGTTGAAGTGGAAGATAAGATTGATTATATCATCCACTGTGCGAGTATCACGACTTCTAAAATCATGATCAGCAGACCGGTGGACGTGATTCGGACATCCCTTAACGGAACGGAGAATCTGCTGGAACTTGCAAAGGAAAAACAGGTCAGAAGCATGGTTTATGTTTCTTCAATGGAAATGTATGGGGTATTAAATTTACAGGATGATCAGATGGTGACAGAGGAAATGACGGGCTATTTAAATCCGCTGGCATTACGCAGCAATTATCCGGAAAGCAAGCGTATGTGTGAGAATATGTGCGTTGCTTATGGAACGCAGTATGAAGTTCCAGTGAAGATTGCAAGACTGGCACAGACGTTTGGTGCCGGAGTATTGCCAGGGGAAAACCGTGTTTTTGCACAGTTTGCAAGAAGTGTCATGAAGGGCAGTGATATTGTACTTCATACAGAAGGAAAATCCGAAGGAAATTATTGCTATACGGCGGATGCAGTACGGGCATTGCTGACCATTCTGGTTAAAGGCGAAAATATGCAGGCCTATAATGTGGTGAATGAGAAATCGCATATTACGATTGCGGATATGGCAAAATTTGTTGCAGAGAAGATTGCAGAAAAGCCGATAAAAGTTGTATTTGATATTCCAAAGGAAAATAAATTTGGATATGCCAATGATACAAAAATGCATCTGGCTGCCACCAGATTGATGGCACTTGGATGGCAGCCGGAAACAGATCTGGAAGAATCCTATCGAAGACTGATTGCGAGTATGAAAAACAGAAATGTTTAAAAATATTTTTATAGATTTGACAGTAAATGATTCGATTTGTCTGAAATAGTTACACAGTCTTCCGTAATCGTTCAGACATCAAAATATCGGTCAAGCTTACTTAAGGATTTGCGTATGTGAAGTAACTGAAACAGTTTGCTTCGAACCGCATCTACACAGCAGCCAACAACAAAAATGGCAAGGATAATTCCGAAAAAGAATAAGAGCATTTTTGAAACAGAACCATTTGTGATAAAAGCAAAACGGTCTGTCATAACATAACTGCGGACAAGAGGATGATCATGCAACAGATAGACACCGAAAGAAAGAGGTGATATCAGCATGATCATTTTTTTGACGGACTCGGAAAAGTTCATGCTGCCGAAAATGAGGAGCAATGATATGGCTGCCAGTACAATAAAAGGTGATGTATAGTGAATCAAAAAAGAAGAATCCAGAGTAAATCCGCTGATCGGAAATTTTTCAACAAGAATTTTGCTGCTCCATGTAATTAAAATGCAGAAAAAATATAAGATAAAGTATTTTTTCTTTTTAGAGTGAGAGACCAGATTCAGTTTTTTGATGCACGCACCGAGAAGGTACATCAGTGTGAGCCAGAAAACACTGTATCCGTCGCCCATATAAAAAACATCCTGCTGCGGTGTAAAAGTCTGTGAAATGGTCGGAACCACAGAAAATACGACAAGAGTAAAATAGAATAAAGTTTTTATCTGCTTTTCGGAGAGATTCCGAAACATCTGATTGATGAATGGGGAGAGAAAAAACACTCCTGCATAAGCAGTAAAATACCAGTATTCTTTTCGGGTGACCGGAAAGAGTGCCTGTATCCAGCCGGATGTATTTCTGCTTTCCGGAAGCAGAAAAAAGAAAACTGTGTTGATCAGGATTCCATAAAATAAGACCTGAAGCCAAAGAATCAGAATGTTTGAAATCTTAAAATGAGAATCAACACTGACAAATCCGGATATCATAGCGTAAGTATTTACAGCACCGAAGGCAATCACTTCCAGCAGCCACGCAATCTGATAATGTACCGATAAAAAAGAAACAGAACGTAAAATACCGCCATGCCCCAGAGTGTGGAGCATGACGATCATAATCATAGAAATCATTCGAAGAAAATCAATACCATAATTTCGTGTTTTCATAAGTCTTTTCCTTTTAAAGAAATCAATCCTGAATCTTGTCAACAGTAATATTTGGAAAAAGTGCATACCCGACAGAGAGACTGTTCGGATTGCAGTAAGGAATCTTGTTATTTCCATTGAAGGTTCCTGAGCAGGTGATCTTCTTATCCAGATAGGAAACATAGTCTTTCATTTTCATGGATAATGAATAGATATGTCCTGTGCCCTCTTCAGATAACAGCATAACCAGATTGTTTGACTCGGCATCAGCATTTTCATATACAACTTTGCCGGTTACGGAAACTTTTGAGTCAGCATAATAAAGAGGATATTTGCAGATTTCTCTGTAATCTTTCGTCAGGTGCATCGGATCAGCGGTGGTGTCATCGTCTTCAATCTCCCCACAGATCGTGGTAAATTCCGGAAGAGAATCAAGAGCTTCGACATCCGTAACGGATACCAGATCGCTGTATTGTTTCATGGTATCTTCTGAAATAATCCAGTCCTTAAAGGAATCAAATGACTTTTTGTAACCGAGCAGGCGGTGATATAAAATGGTAGAGCTGTCCGAAATCTCGGACAAACCATTATAAACGCCGTAAATTTTTATCCTGTCACCTACGGAAAGATTTGGAATACATGGAGTAGCAAGTTTATCTGTTTTTAATGTTACTGCACGAAACAGATAAGGATTGCCGGCATCATCTTTGATCTTGAAATAGGCATATTTTGTGCTTTCGTAGATTTCCTGAACTTCACCTTCAACCTCAATTGGATGATCAACGTGATCGTAAGGATTTTCTGTTAATTCTTTATAAGGTATAGACCGGGCATTTGCTTTCCATTCTGAGATTGGAGTACAAAGATAAAACCAGTCTACAGATGCTGCTTTGGAATCGGCAGAATAGGATTTAATTTTTTTGTATGGTTTTCCGTCAATGGCAGAATATTTCAAAAAAATGCCGTCAGGGTCTGTTTCTTTTATTTTTCCTGAAATCAGACCGTCTTTGTACTGAACTTCTGCTGATTCTCCATCTTTGTAAGAAATGACACAGTCACCGGAAAAAGCATCGTCATCCCATCTTCCTTCTATCTGAAGAAAATCAGCGGATTTACCGGCAGGAGTGAAAATAGCTTCTCCGGCATCAGCATTCTTCGTAACGGTTCCATAATATACTTTATTAAAAACATTTACATTTACGAACTGCTCGTTTTTACTGTCTGCTGCACTGGTGTGAAACGAACATACACCGGCTAAAACCAGCAGGCAGGCAATCGCTTTTTTTAACATTATAGATCGCTCCTCTCTTCTGAGTATTTTACTAATAAAAAGGAAATCAGTCAAATATTACTTCTGTTTTTGAAGGAATCATAATTCACTCACATTTATATTATTAAATCAATTATGGGAGAGTACATATTACTGCTGCGTAGTTTTTCGGGTCTTGTTTTTAACAGTATTGTTTGTTATAATCAATAACCAGAGATTAAAGGAGAAAGAGGATGTTTATGGGCAAAAAGCGAAAAGCTGTCATGCTTGGAGTAAATGTATTTCTTGTACTGGCACTTTTATGGTCTGTAGTTTTTACCGTTGACCGAAAGAATGCGGCCTACACCAATACGGACATAGAACGATACAAGAGTTTAAATACCATACCAAAGCTTGGAGCTGTCACGAACAGCAGAACAGCTAAGATCCAATTTTCATTGTACGATGAAAAATTATATGGCATAGCTCTCTTTTTTTATGTATCGGGAGAAAATACCGATGGAGAGCTTGTATGTTCATTGAAGCATGATGGAGAGACTATTTCAGAACAGACGGTTGCAGTGAAGGAGCTGTTTGCTCTTGTCAATAAGAATGAAATTAAACCAAAAGAACTGATTCTTGGAAACGGTGAAGTATGCAATGGCGATTATACGCTGGAAATAAAGGGAAGTGGAATTTCATCGCAGACAAGGATTTCTTTATATGGTAATAAGGCAGATGAATATTTTCTGGATTATACCAATGCAAATTATCAGAACTATAATGGAATTCTTTATATTGTGGAAACTTTAGACCCAGAACGACCATATGTATGGGCCTGTGCATTTTTACTGGCTATGAGTTTTGTCTTTAGCCTGATCATATGTATGAATGAGAGGGAGAAAGAACATGAATAATATTAAGAAACATAAGAGACTGATAGCTGCGATTGTTGTGATTCTGCTGGCAGTGCTGGTAGAGATTTTTGCAAACCGGTCTGCATGGGGACATGCATATGATCTGGATATTACCGATCATATGTACATCAGCGAGAGTGCAGGTCAGGAAGAATATCAGGTTATATTTTCTGCTCCAAAAGGACTTTATATTCAGATGCTCCATGTGCAGGGGCATTTTAAAGATGAAGAGTTCTATGATATAGAAACAAAAGAAATCAATGATTTTGGCAAAGAAACAGAGCAAAAATATCATGACTGTGTAAATAAACTTCTGCCGGAATATTCAACCAGCATCAACAAAAAAGTCACCTATCTGAAGATGACCATGAAGAAGAATAAGGATGCAGAACTGACAAAAGTATCTCTGTCCAATAAAGCAGACATTAATCTGTATCGTTATTTCTTTATACTGTTGATCGGAGCGATGATTTACTGTACTTTCTTTGAAAAAGAATTTATCAAGAAGACAGAATGGTATTTCGCAGTATTTGCACTGAGTTTTGGCATGTTGATCATTGCAGCGGCCCAGCCAACCTGCAATTCCTGGGACGAGCAGATTCATTTCCGGGATTCTTATCGAATTGCCAGCGGGCATAATGTAGAATGGACAGAAGCCGGACTTAACATTATGAACCGCATTAATCCAAAATGTAATACAAAGGAAGAATATAAACTTCTGAAAGCATATATGGATGAACATGGCACGGAAGTTGTTATGAAAGAGACACAGGAAACGTCAGGAATTTCTTATGATAAAATTGCATATATCCCGATGGCAGTTTTTCTGTTTATCGGAAAGAATTTGAAACTTCCATTTTCGGCAGTGTTTGCACTTGGAAAATTCGGCAATCTTCTGATGTATGTGATTGTGATGTTTTGGGCGATTCGCCTTGCAAAGAGCAGAAAATTACTGCTGGCGTTTGTAGCGATGCTTCCGACGCCGCTGTTTCTGGCATCGTCTTATACGTATGACAGCGTTGTGTTCTCGTTCATTACACTGGGATGTGTCCTGTGGTCAAGAGAAGCATTTTTCCAGTCAACGAAGTATTATCATACAGCTTCTGTGATCGGAGCAATATTTATGATGTCCGTCGGATGCCTCTCAAAAGCAGTTTATATTCCACTGGTATTGCTGATGCTTCTGCTGCCGCAGTTTTATAAAAAGAATAAAAAAAAAATCTTATTCCTGATCGGAATCGGAGTATTATTCCTGGTAGTTATGGCAACGTTTGTATTACCGGTTATTTCCAATACAGTGTCAGGGAATATTGCTTATGGCGGCGATTCACGAGGCGGAGATACCAGCGTTGTAAGACAGCTGGTATCTATGGTAAAACATCCGCTGGCAAGTATCCGGCTTATGTTCGGAAGTATTTTCCAGCTGGACAATTTCCGAAATCTGGGTAATATAGATTCCGATAATTATTTCTTCGGAAATCTGATGTTTTTAAATTATGCATCAAGGGGAACACTTGCAGATAAATGGAGTATCCTGTTGCTTCCGATGCTGACCCTGCTGGTTTTTCAGAAAGAAAAGGGCAGCAGCAGACTGGCAAATTGTGAAATATGGAAACGAATCCTGATGTGGGGCATTTTTCTGATCACGGTAATGCTGATCTGGAGTGCAATGTATTTAAGTTTTACGCCGGTAGGAGAGGCAAGTATCGCCGGTGTGCAGGCAAGATATTATCTGCCGCTTATTTATCTTGGAGCATTATTGCTTTCAAATTCAAAAATAAAAGTAGAAATCAGTAAATACGGACTGGCAAAACTATCATTTATTGTTGCAAATATACTGCAAATTGCAGCGGTATGGGAATTATTGCTGCAGGGAAGATTGATATAGGGGAATAGAATGACAAAAAGAAATGATCATACGTTTGCAATTTGTGCATACAAAGAAAGTCCATATTTAGAGGAATGCATACTTTCTCTAAAAAATCAGACGGTCAAAAGCAATATCATAATGGCTACTTCAACGCCGAATGAATGGATACAGGGATTGGCAGAGAAATATGAGATTCCGCTGTACATCAATACAGGTGAAGGTGGGATTGCCCAAGACTGGAATTTTGCATACAGACAGGCAAAAACAGACTATGTCACGATCGCCCATCAGGATGATATCTATGAACCGAATTATTTGAAAATGATTTTCGGAGAACTGAAAAAAGGTAAAGATCCGATTGTTGTGTTTACCGATTATGGTGAACTCAGAGATGGAGAAAAAGTTCAGAAATCAACGCTGCTCACGATCAAACGTATTCTGCTGCTGCCGATGCGAGTTCAGGGATTCCAGAATGTGCGATTTTTTAAACGCCTTTTTCTGAGGTTCGGCAATCCGGTCTGCTGTCCGGCGACAACTTACATCAGGAAAAAATTTAAGGGGGATCCGTTTGAAGTAAGATTCTCAAGCAACGTAGACTGGATGATGCTGGAGAAGCAGTCCAGAGAAGAGGGATCTTTCTGTTATATATCAGACATAGGTATGTATCATCGTATTCATGAAAAATCAACAACGACAGAAATCATTCATGGAGATATCCGCTGGAGAGAAGACTACGAAATGTTTCGAAAATTCTGGCCGGCATGGGTTGCAAAACCGCTTGTCAGGGTTTATCGTTTAAGTGAGAAATCAAATAACATACAACAGAGGGAAGAAAAATGAAGGTATTAGTGATCATTCCGGCATATAATGAAGAATTAAATATCAAAAAAGTAGTGTCTAATTTGATCGATCATTATCCACAGTATAACTATGTAGTTGTAAACGATGGTTCCGCAGACAGCACATCGCAGATCTGTCATCAGGAAGGCTACAATATCATAGACCTGCCGGTCAATCTTGGACTTGCAGGAGCTTTCCAGACAGGACTGAAATATGCAGATCAGGAAGGTTATGACTGTGCAATCCAGTTTGATGCGGACGGGCAGCACAGACCGGAATATATCGAAGATCTTTTAAAAGAAATTGAAAACGGATATGATATTGTGATCGGTTCCCGTTTTGTGACGGAGAAAAAACCATTCTCGATGCGAATGTTAGGAAATCGTATGATCGAAAGAGCAATCAAATTTTCAACCGGGAAGGTACTGACCGATCCTACTTCCGGAATGCGTATGTACAGTAAGAAGATCATTCACGAATTTGCATCCAATATCAACTACGGACCAGAGCCGGATACCATTTCATTCATGATCAAACAGGGAGCTTCCGTTAAGGATGTGCAGGTGAAAATGGATGAAAGAACTGCAGGAGAAAGTTATCTGAATCTGACAAGATCGATCGCCTATATGCTCAGAATGATGCTTTCGATTCTGTTTATCCAGAATTTCAGAAAACGCAGAAAAGCAGACTAAGAAGGGAGTCAATATGTCGATCTATTTAAGAATTATTCTGGTTGTCATATCCATGCTCAGTATGATGAACGTTATGAAGAGAGTGAGAAGATTCAAACTGCAGATAGAAAACTCTATTTTTTGGATCATTTTTTCACTGCTGCTGATACTGGTGGCAGTCTTCCCGGATCCAATGTTCTGGCTTGCAGAGCTTTTGGGCATCCAGTCTCCGGCAAATATGGTATTTCTCTTTGTTATCTTTATCCTTTTAATTAAGACATTTAATCTGACACTTGAAATTTCACAGCTTCAGTACAAAATACAGGAGCTGGTACAGAAAATAGCATTAGATGAAAATAAAAAGAACAAAGAAGCGGACAAGGAGGAAAAATGAGCAAAGTATCTGTGATTGTTCCGGTTTATAATGTAGAGCAATATATAAAACGATGCCTGAAAAGTATTCTGGATCAGAGCTGGCAGGATTTTGAGATTTTATGTGTGGATGACTGTGGTCAGGATCAGAGCATTTCTATTATAGAGCAGATGCAGAAAGAATATCCGCAGAAAATAAAAATATTATACGGGGAACAAAACATGGGCCTGGGTGCTGCAAGAGATCGAGGAATGAAGGCGGCATCCGGGGAATACATTGCCTTTATTGATAGTGATGATTATCTGAAACGAAATTTTCTGGAAACTTATATGCATGCAGCACAGAAAAAAGATGCAGATATCATTGTTGGCGGTTATATCCGTGATGTAAACGGAAAGTTATCGGAAACACCGATCGATGTCAACGATGATACATTTGTATGGATGAATATCAGTGCCTGCACAAAAGTATATAAGAGAAAATTTCTGGAAGATAATCATCTGTCTTTTTATGGAGTAAGACGCTACGAAGATGAAGGATTTATGTATCGATGTCTGGCATGTCATCCGGTTGTTGAACTTATGGCATATTCCGGTTACTATTACTATATGAATAGCGAGTCTATTACCAGGAGCAGCAAGAGCGATCGAACCGGTATTGTAAAAGAATATTTTCAGACAGTGAACAAACTGGCTGATACCGTAAAGTGTGACAGAGAGACTCAGCCATTGTTAAATTATTGCCTGGTATCCGGACTGACGGCAAATATGCTTTATAATGGTCAGGGATGCGGCGGAAAAAAAATGAAAGAATTATATATTCAGTATAATAAACTGCTCAATAAAATAGACAGAGATATCTGCAAAAACAAATACATTGCATTGAAGTATTTAAAATCAGAACCGGCAAAAAAGAGATATACAACATGGCTGATCTTAAGACTGAGAAAAATCGGACTGGACAGGCTGCTGTTTTTTCTGGTAAGCAGGATCTGATAAAAGTAAAGCTGAAACAATGAGAGGAATTATCAGATGAAAAATAAAAAATTAAGCTCTGAAGAAATCAAACAAATAGAACTGAACCTGTTATTAAAACTGGATGAGATATGTAAAAAATACAAGCTCAGATATTACCTGTGCGGAGGAACACTTCTTGGTGCAGTCCGTCATAAAGGTTTCATTCCGTGGGATGATGATATCGATGTTCTGATGCCGCGTGAAGATTTTGAGAAGCTTTTGAGACTGGAAAAAAAGCAGAAACAAGATGCGGTGGAAAAGATTGTTTCCTGGAAATCTGGTAATTCTATCTATCCGTTTATCAAACTGATCAATACGAATACGGTACTGAAAGAAAAGTATCTTTCTGAAGAATTTACAACGGGTATCTGGATCGATATTTTTCCACTGGATGGTATGCCGGATGACGAAAAAATTATCGCAAAGAAATTTAAGAAAATTAAATTTTATAAGACTATACTACTGACGGCTTACAGCGAAATGGGAAAAGGAGCTACCTGGTATGCGGCACTTGCAAAGCGAGTCCTGATCCCGATCTGCAAACATCTCAACACGGAAAAACTCTGCAATAAATTAAATGCGATATCAAAAGAGTATCCGATCGACAAGTCGCCGTATGTGGGCGGTTTTCTGTGGGGGTATGGACCGCAGGAGAAAATGCCGAAAGAATTTTTAGAGCCGGTGGAAGTAGAATTTGAAGGACATATGTTTCCGGCACCAAAATGCTGGGATTTCTATCTGACACAACTGTACGGAGATTATATGCAGCTTCCTCCGGAAAATAAGAGGATATCGCATGATTTCAATGTTTATATGAAGGAGAATAAAGAATAATGAATATCGGACTGATCTTTGCCGGAGGTTCCGGAGTGAGGATGAATACAAAAGGTCTGCCAAAGCAGTTCCTTGAGATGAACGGAAAAGCAATCATCATTCATACGATCGAGCATTTTGAAAAATGTAAAGCGATTGATGCAATCGTGATTGTATGTCTGAAAGACTATATTGAATATCTGGAAGATCTTCTGGACCGGGATCGTATCACAAAGGTAAAGAAAATTGTGCCGGGCGGTTCCTGCGGTCAGGAATCCATCTATCATGGACTTTGTGCAGCAGAAGAAATTTCAGAGAATGAAGATGACATCATTCTGATCCATGATGGAGTACGTCCCCTGATATCCGGAAAATTAATTCATGACAATATCAATATGGTAAAAGAAAAGGGAAATTCGATCACGGTAACACCGGCAACAGAGACGATCATTCAGGTTGGCGGTGAACAGGAGATTACGAATATCATCGACCGCAAAAGCTGTTATACAGCAAAAGCACCGCAGAGTTTTTACCTGAAAGATATTCTTGATGTGCATCGTCAGGCGATAAAAGAAAATAAAACTGACAGGATTGATTCTGCAAGTCTGATGAAAGAATTTGGACATACTCTTCACACACTTGAAGGCCCGACCGAAAATATCAAGATTACAAATCCATCTGATTTTTATATTTTCCGTGCCATTTTGGAAGCAAAGGAAAACTCACAGATCTTTGGATTATAGACTATGGGAGACAGAAATATGCCAGATATTAAAATCAGTATAATTGTTCCGGTATATAATTCGGAGAAATATTTGCCGGAAACGGCACAGAGCATTTTAAAACAGTCTTTTTCGGATTTTGAATTAATCCTTGTGGATGATGGATCAAAAGATGGAAGCGGAAAAATATGCTATCAGCTTGCAGCGAAAGATACCAGAATAAAAGTTATCCATAAGACAAACGGCGGGATCTGTTCTGCACGAAATGCAGGATTAAAAGAAGCGGCCGGAGAATACATTGCATTTTGTGATAATGATGACATTTATCTGCCGGGACTTTTAGAAGATAATTATGCACTTGCAAAAAAATATGATGCAGATGTGGTGCGTTATTCCAGAAGTTATCGCACGGTCAAAGACGGCAAAGTGATCGCAGAAGAAAAGACTTCTTTTAAAGCAGGTGTATACAGCAGTTCACAGTTTGCTGCAAATTTTGATCAGATCAACAAAGCCGGAGAAGGAATCTGGGCCGGTATTTACCGGAGAGCTTTTTTACAGAAAAATCAGATTGATTTTGATGAAACCATGAAGTTTGGATATGAAGATCTGGATTTTATAACGAAAATATATTTGTGTAGCCCAAGTGTTGTACTGAATCCGAAGACTTACTATGTGTGGATCATGCGATATGCACACAGTACAAGCGGAAAGACAGACATTAACAATATCACTTCGCTGATGAAGTGTCTGGAAAATAAAAGCAGACTGGTAACACAGACCGGTATTGAAACACAGATTCCGGCATTTTGGGTGGAAGAGCTTTCCAGAAGAATTTATACGATCGTGCGTTATGTAAGCCCGAAAAAAGTAAAAATGCCGTTTGGAAAGAATCGAGCTTTTAAAATATTTCCGCACAGCAGCAGTATTTCAGCAACCGACAGATAAAAAGAAAACGAAAGCATTTAAGAAGCAGTCGAAGCCAGGCTGGCTGATCTGGTACTTATTTGATAAGAAGCATTACTGGCTGTTATACTTTCTGGTAACAGGCAAACAAAGGCTGTCAGAGAAATAAGGAGCAGGGAACATGAAAGAAAAGTCAATCAAATTAAACGCAGTGCTCAATGTTATGAAAACGGTATTGTCTCTGGTATTTCCACTGATCACATTTCCGTATATCACACGAGTACTTCAGGTAAATGCGATTGGAAAATACGATTTTTCCGTATCGGTTATCAGCTACTTTTCTCTGATCGCAGCTCTTGGCATCACCACTTATGCAGTAAGAGAAGGAACAAAATACCGGGGCGATCAGGAAAAAATGAATCAGTTCGCAAGCGAGATTTTTTCTATCAATCTTTATGCAACGATCGTATCGTATATCCTGTTGTTTTTGGCACTTATGTTTGTAGACAAGCTGAAGAGCTATAATATCGTGATCGGGATCCTCAGCCTGGAAATTCTGCTGGCAACGCTGAGCGTTGTCTGGATTTATAATATATATGAGGATTTTGGTTATATTACGTTTGTTACGTTTATTCTTCAGTTCGTATCTATCATCCTGATGCTGCTGTTTGTACACAGTGCAGATGACCTTTACAAGTATGTTATTATTTCCGTTATTTCAAGCAGCGGTTCCGGATTATTTATGTTTTTCCACGCAAGGAAATATGTGCAGCTGCATCTGGTAAAAAAGCCGCCGCTGAAACATTTAAAACCGATTATGATCGTGTTTTCGACAACGATTGCAGCTACCATTTATATCAGCTCAGACACAACAATCCTTGGATGGCTGACAGATGATTACCACGTTGGAATTTACGGAACAGCGGCCAAAATATATAAGATTGTAAAACAGGTTCTTAATGCAGTCGTGGCAGTTGTTATTCCAAGATTCGCATTTTATATTGGAACACAGGAAAAAGATAAGATATTACAGCTGGGAAGAAAACTGATCGATTATATGGTAGCAATCTGCTGTCCGGCGATGGTGGGACTGTTTTGTCTGAGTAAGCCAATCGTAGAAGAGTTTGCCGGAGCATCTTTCAGCGAAGCCTATATCCCGCTGCAGCTGCTCAGTATTGCCCTTGTCTTTGCTGTCTTTGCAAACTTTTTTTCCAACTGTGTGTTGATTTCTTACAAAAAAGAAAAAATTGTTATGTTTGCGACAATCCTCAGTGCAGTGATAAATATTGTACTGAATTTTATCCTGATTCCAAGATATCAGGAAAGTGCAGCGGCTTTTACGACGATTATCGCAGAAGTATGTGTATGTGTAATATCCGCATACGAGTCAAGAAAAATCATAAAGATCAATTGCACAGCAAGAAATCTGGTCTCAACGATCATTGGCTGTGTGGGGATTGTGATCTGCTGTATGCTGGCTGCAAAAGTTATTGAAAATCAGATTTATCTGATTCTTGTATCGGTGATCGTATCGGGACTGGTTTATGCAGTTGTTTTGATTCTGATGAAGAATACAGTTATCACAGATGTTTTGGAGCGTTTTGTCAGAGGAGCAAGAGGCTAAGGGAGAGGAAAAATGCAGGGAAAAAGAAATTCAACAATGGATATTGTAAAGGCGATAGGTATCATTTCTATTGTGATGGGACATTGCTGCTATTCAATCATGATACCAGCCTTGAACGTCAGTGTGGGAGAATTTGTATACAGTTATCATTTAATGGTGTTCTTTTTTGTGGCGGGATTTTTTTACAAAAGAGAATACCATGAGCACCCGGAACAGTATATCGGCAAGCGGCTTTTGAAGCTTGGCGGTATGCTGTTTCTTTATAATACCGTGTTTACGCTGTTACATAACACACTGGTGTCGGTCAAAATGATCAGCAGTACCGAACATTACAGCATCAGCAAAATGGTATCCTGCATCGTACAGAGTCTGCTGATGAAATACACCGAAGAATTGCTGGGAGCCTGCTGGTTCCTGCCAATGTTTTTTATCGGAACAGCATTGTTTGCGATTGCATTCAGCAAAGCAGAAAAAAGTAAAAAACCGGAATATTGGCATAAGATCATCTGTATTCTGTTTGCTGCTGTTGCATTATATGCAAACAGTCGGGAGCTGACTTGGGAATACTGGATACAGACTTCAATTCTGGCGGTTCCGATTATGTACATTGGTTACTTTGCAAAACAGAAATGGGACAAACTCGACAAAGGGATTACTTGGTATGGAACTATTTTAAGTGCTGCCGTGATTCTTGGAATCTTAAATCGTATGCCGGGAAGTATTGAACTTTCGGTCAATCAGATCTTACATCCGGTACTTTTTTATCCGGTGACCTTGCTTGGTATTTATTTCTGTATTGGGCTTGCAAAAATACTTGGCAAAAATCCATATACAGAAAAATTTTTCTCACTGGTCGGAAAAGAAAGCTTTCACATTATGGCACTGCATTTTCTTGGATTTAAGATCGTGGATCGTATTTATTCGTCAGTGTATGGCATTACAGATGCTGAAAAAATTGGAAAATTTCCACATTCAGATTACGGTCTGCACATCAGTTATGTGATTGCCGGAGTGCTCATTCCATTATGTCTGATTACATTACTGCGTAAAGTTCAAAAATATGGTCATTTTGTGAAAGAAATGTAAAACATGCTTTTCAAACAAAACAGAGGAGATTTTTACATTGACTTTTACATTTAGATAAATATACTATAAATTAGGAATAAAAATCGTGCTGCTTGGTAAAAGTAACCAGAGCAGCATCGCAGTGCTAAATTGCATTGCAGCATGAGGAGGAAATAAATGAAAAAAAGAATGCATAAACTTTGCACCATTTTGACAGCATCCGCTTTACTTGCAATGTCTGTCACAGTATATGCAGCAGAAGGGGATAATACAGAGGCTGGATTTCAACCTGCAGAAGAAGGGACTATACAGTCTGCGGATACCGAGCAGACAAAAGAGAAAGATCCGGAAGAAAACGGATTAGATTCTTTTATTTATATAAGAGAAAAAGAAGATAAAACAACCGAAAAAGCAAAAGTAAAAAAAGTAACGATCGAAGAATTAAAAGAAGAGATCGATGCAAATCAGGTGCCGGAACTGGCAGCGGTTGTTTTTCAATTTTCAGATGAAGAGTTTGAGACAGAGGTACTGATGGAGAATACAACTGAATTTGAAACAGAAACTCAGTCAGAAACGACAGAATCTGAAAGTGAAACAGCAACGGAAACAGAATCCGAGACAGACAAAGATTCAGAAATCGAGAAATATCCAACCGTAGAACTGAGTGATATGCAGAAAGATATGGTCTATGAGGTAGCAGAGCTTGTTCCACAGACGGTTGTGATCTTCAACCAGTGTGAGCTGGAAAATAATCTGGTGTTTACAGACTGCAAGGAAGTGAAGGCAGTTACCGTTCTGAAAGCAGACACAGAGAAAGAACTGAAAAAAGCAATCCAGAAATACGACCTGGAAAAAGAATATGCAGATTATCTTGAACTCCAGAGTGAAAAGAAATCTGCGTCAAAAGGACAGGCACGTACGACAAGTACATCAAGTTCAGGCAAAAGCCTTGCAGTGCCACAGACGTCCACTCAGACAGAGAGTCAGACTTCCACTACACCGTCAAACCGTGTGGCAGGAAGCAGTTCGACATCAGGCAGCAGTTCTTCAGGAAGTTCCGGTTACGGATCATCAGGCAGCTCTGCATCAGGAAGCAGTTCAACATCCGGGACAACAACAACCGGACAGAAGGACGTTACATTCAAATTTGAGCCGGATGAGGTATGCAGCGGAGAAGAGAGCATTTCAGCAACTTACAGCGTATCCAGCACAAAAGAGATTACATATGGAAAAGTAACGATTAACTATGATACCAATGCGATGAAATACGATGATTCCAATGCGGAGGACAGCGACGCACTGGAAGGTATGACGATCAAAGTTATCAAGCCGACAGACAATGCCGGAACGGAAGGTAAGATTGTGATTGAATTTTCATCAACAACACCGAAAAAGCTGAAAGGAACTCTGGTAGATCTCTGGTTCAATCTGACAAGCAATGCAACAACCGGTCAGCAGTTCAATATCAGCATGACCGTAGATGAATTACGAAACGGATCGACCAATCTGACATCTGAAGTGGAGACAGTAAGTATGGTAGCACAGCCGGATGGCGATGAAGAGACGGAAACAGAGACACCTTCTACAACCGCCACACCGTCCACAACGGCATCGACAAGTGCATCGTCTTCCACACCGACATCAGGTTCGAGTTCCACGATGACAACACAGAACGCACCAAAGACAGGCGATACAACCAATATCCCGGCTAT
>SCPN01000100.1_pt1 | contig 72881 bp, 77 predicted proteins | sample 6106831 | NCBI WGS metagenome assembly SCPN01 (sample SAMN10720447, study PRJNA508395) | human gut metagenome | isolation source: Participant 1, 0 month
GAAATCGCAGAGCTGTACCGCTGACCGAGGTACAGGAGGATTTGAAGAAGCTGCGGACATCCGCTACTGGGTAACGGAAAAGCCACACCCGGCACAGAGGAAAGTAAAGAGCCGCCCAAGAAACAGCCTATCAAAGAAATCTTGCAGGATAAGACTGACGAGAAAAGCACAAAGAACCGCCCCGGCACAGGCGAAACACAGACAACAGGATATGGAACTTTAACAGGCACTCTGCCATTTTCAATCAGAGAATGTCAGGTGTTTTTTTCTTTTTTCAAGGAGGGATAGATTTGAATGTATTTGAAGCTGTGAAGCAGTCCGTCACAACCAGACAGGCTGCGGAGCATTATGGAATCCATGTAGGGCGGAACGGGATGGCTTTGCCCGTTCCATCAGCGATAAAACCCAAGCATGAAGCTGGATCGGCGTTACCACTGCTCTGCGGTGCGGATGGGGATGATTGATTTTGCCGCCGCCCTGTATGGGCTGGAAAGAAAGACGCCGCCGTACAACTGGCACAGGACTTCGGGCTTTCCTATGAGGACTGGAAACCGCCGGGAAAAGCAAAAAAGCCCAAGCCCCGGCAGAAATCCCCGGAGGAACAGTTTCAGGAAGCAAAAAACCGCTGCTTCCGTATTCTTGCTGATTATCTCCACCTACCTGAGTGTGGAGAAAGGAATATGCCCTGCACTCCCCGGAGGAAGCTTCATCCCCGGTTTGTGGAAGCCTTACAGAAGCAAGACCATGTGGAATATCTGCTGGATGTGCTGCTGTTCGGGGAAACAGAGGAAAAAGCGGCTTTGATTACGGAATACGGAAAGGATGTGATACAGCTTGAACAGCGAATGGCAGAGCTTGCAGCCGCAGACGCAGCAAGAACTAAAACACCATGAACGCCATGCAGCCGCCCCAGAGCATTGAGGAAATCAAGGCGGGCTGGAAACCACCGAGAAAGGCGGTGTCCGTCAGAGCATACGGAACTGCCTGACCGTATTCCAGCGTGACCCGCTGCTTTCCGGGCTATCGCATACAACATCCTGACCGACCGCAAGGACATCATAAAGCCCATCGGTTTCACAGGGACAGCACCGCCCTAAACGATACGGACATGAAATATCTGCTTCTATCTGGAAGAAACCTACGGGCTTACCAATGAGAAAAAGATTGATAACGCCATCGGGATTGTGGCAAATGAAAACAAGTACCATCCCATCCGGGACTATCTCAATACCCTTGTGGGACGGGACAGAGCGAATCCGTTTCTGCCTGCGGCACTTTCTGGGCTGACGCAGACGATTACACCTATGAAGCATTGAAGCTGTTCCTGCTGGGTGCAATCTCACGAGCCTTCAGCCGGGGTGCAAGTTTGAAATCATGCTCTGCCTGGTAGGCGGTCAGGGCTGGCAAGTCCACCTTCTTCCGTCTGCTGGCAGTCCGGGACGAGTGGTTCTCCGATGATTTGCGGAAGCTGGACGATGACAATGTGTACCGTAAGCTGCAAGGTCACTGGATTATCGAAATGTCGGAAATGATGGCAACCGCCAACGCCAAGAGCATTGAGGAAATCAAGTCGTTTTTAAGCCGGCAGAAAGAGGTTTACAAGATACCCTATGAAACCCACCCGGCAGACCGCCCCCGTCAGTGCGTGTTTGGCGGCACTTCCAATGCCCTTGACTTCCTGCCCCTTGACCGTTCAGGCAACCGCCGTTTTATCCCGGTCATGGTGTACCCGGAGCAGGCGGAGGTTCACATTTTGAGGACGAAGCCGCTTCCAGAGCCTATATCGAGCAGATGTGGGCAGAAGCTATGGAGATTTACCGAAGCGGCAGGTTCAAGCTGGCTTTCAGCCCCACCATGCAGCGGTATCTCAAAGAACACCAGCGGGATTTTATGCCGGAGGACACCAAAGCCGGAATGATACAGGCGTATCTTGATAAGTACACCGGGAGCATGGTCTGTTCCAAGCAGCTTTACAAGGAAGCCTTGAACCACACCTTTGACGAGCCGAAGCAATGGGAAATCCGGGAAATCAACGAGATTATGAACCAGTGCATTACCGGCTGGCGGTACTTCCTGAACCCAAGAATGTTTTCCGAATATGGCAGACAAAGGGTTGGGAGCGTGAAAACCCCTTTATTTCCGGGCTTGTCTCCTTATAACAACAAAAACAACAGAAAAATAAAAGAAAAGTATAAATAGTAACCATCGCCAGATTGAGATTGTTTGCAAGGTCTTTGAAGCCCGTTTCCGGACTTCGTTGCCTACACCCTCTGTCTGGCTATTTTCATGTATGTAGGATAACTGCCTATGGCAAAACAAACAGAGATTCATGTGACCACTGTATTTGACGGGAACTGGACGCAACCGATGTGTTCGTCAGCCTGATTTCCCAGAAATACGGTAAAATAAATACAAAAGAATATCTTGCTAAAAAGAAAGATATAGGCTATAATGAAGATGAGGTTCAAAAGAGCCAGATACCGTCTGGATTGTGTGGGTAAATGGCTATGATGAACGAAATGGAATACAGAACACCGGTTCGGCACTTGCCGGGGCTATCGTGCGGCGGTCTATTGCAGGCTGTCAGGACGATGACCTGCAAGGCGAAAGTGCCAGTATCGCCAACCAGCGGGATATGCTGGAAAAATACTGCGAAAAGCAGGGATGGGAGGTTGTGGCAGTCTATCAGGACGATGGCTTCACAGGTCTTAATATGGAGCGTCCTGATTTACAGAGGATGTTGAGAGCTATTGAGCGCAGGCAAATCAACCTTGTCATCACGAAAGACCTCAGCCGACTGGGGCGGAACTATCTGCAAACCGGGCATTTGATTGAGGACTTTTTTCCAAGAAACGGTGTCCGCTATATTGCCATGAATGACGGTATCGACACCTGCGGGATAACAACGACATCGCCCCGTTCAAGAATATCCTGAATGAGATGTACAGCAAGGATATTTCCAAGAAAGTCCATTCTTCCTATGTCTGAAAGCCCAGAAAGGCCAGTTCACCGTGCCTTGCCCCCTTCGGCTACAGAAAAGACCCGGAGGACAAAACCATCTGCTCATTGACGAGGAAACCGCCCTGATTGTGCGGTTGATTTTCGGATATGCCCTGAACGGTCATGGTCCGAACTATATCCGCAGACGGCTGGAGGAAGAAAAAATCCCCTGCCCCACATGGTGGAACCGGGAACGGGGGCTTCGCAACACCCGAACCAAATGGGAAAAGAAAGACCCGGAAAACGGGCGGTATATGTGGACTCTCCGTTATCAAAGACCTTTGATGAATCCCGTCTACACCGGTGCGATTGCTTCCCAGAAAAAAGACTACCGTTTCAAAATCGGCACAATTGGGGAAAAGAAGCCGGAGGACTGGATTGTGGTGGAGGGACAGCATGAACCGCTGATTGACCGCATGAGCTTTGACATTGTGCAGAACAAGCTGAAATCCCGCCAGCGTCCGGGGCAGACCGATGAAATCAGCCTGTTTGCCGGATTGTTAAAATGCGGCGAGTGTGGAAGTCGCTGACGGTACGCTACACAAACGCAAAACATCCCCAGCGGATTTATTCCTGCAAGACCTACAACGCCTTTGAAAGAACCACTGCACCCAGCACCGGATTGACGATGACACCCTTTACAGCCATGTGCTGCGGAAAATCCGGAATGTGCCAGAGCTGCCCTGATGGACGGGGAAGCGGTTGCCGACCGCCTGACCAATACCTGTGAAGCAGAGCAGCGGGAACAGCGGGAAGCAATGGAACGCCCCTTACAAGGGACGAGGAACGGATTGAGGTTCTGGACAAAATGGTCATGCGGCTTTATGAGGATATGATTGCAGGGCGTATCAGTGAGCAGAATTTCAACACCATGCTGGAAAAGACACAGACCGAGCAGACGGAGCTTAAAGCAAAAGTGTCCGAGGGCAGAAAGCGGCTGTCTGATGAAGTCCAGCTTGCCAATGACGCAAAACAATGGGTGGAAGCCATTCAGGAATATGCCAACATCACAGAGCTGGACGCAGCCACCCTAACCGCTTAATCAAAGAAATCGTCGTGCATGAACGCATTGACGAAGATAAAACAAGACACATTTCTATCGAAATTCATTTTAATCTCAAACCCATCCCGGAGGTGGAACAGGTCACTGCCTGACCTGTCCCGCCGGGACGGTTCTCTTAAAAAATACCATATAGATTTTTTGTACGCCGCCGCCCGCCATCGAGCAGAGTTTTACACCTAATTGGGGATAAAACAGCTCATGGCGGGCGGCGGCGTTGCCCTTATCGGTGGCACCCTTGTACCTCTGCTTTCCGGCCTGTTCGGTTAAGCGGCGGGGTTAGCCTATGCAGAGCATACTTGACGCGATTAACGAATGGATAAAGGAAATCCTCATTGGAGCCATTAACGGTAATCTGTCAACTATGTTCGGGGACGTAAACGAAAAAGTCGGAACTATCGCCGCAGAGGTAGGACAAACCCCGCAGGGGTGGAACGCAGGCATATTTTCCATGATACAGAGCTTGTCGGAAAATGTGATTGTACCCATTGCGGGGCTTGTCATTACCTACGTTCTATGCGTGGAGCTTATCAGCATGGTAACGGAAAAGAACAATATGCACGATATTGACACGTTCATGTTCTTTAAGTGGTTTTTCAAGGCGTGGGTAGCGGTGTATCTCGTTACCCACACCTTTACTATCACTATGGCGGTGTTCGATATGGCGCAGCACGTTGTTTCCGGCGCGGCGGGCGTGATCGGCGGCGATACGAATATCGACGTTGACGCCGCCCTCTCGTCCATGCAAGCCGGACTTGACGCTATGGAAATCCCCGAACTGTTACTGCTCGTTATGGAAACAAGCCTTGTGAGCCTTTGCATGAAAATCATGTCGGTGCTTATCACGGTTATCCTGTACGGCAGAATGATAGAGATTTACCTTTACTGTTCGGTATCGCCTATCCCGTTTGCAACTATGACCAACAGAGAGTGGGGGCAGATAGGCAACAACTACTTAAAAGCCCTGTTCGCCCTCGGTTTTCAAGGCTTCCTCATAATGATATGCGTCGGCATTTATGCGGTTTTGGTTGGCAGCATGATTGTAGCGGACGGAACGTATCAGCAACCGCATACGGGACGCGGATTTACAAAAGACCCCGGAACAACAGGCGGCACAGGACGCTATGCAGCTTCCCCCGGTATCTGATACAAGCCCGCTTCCCCATGTGCCGGGAGCTGCCCCCAAAGCGGACACAGGCAAAACGGAGCGCGTCATGAAGCATATCGACGCCGCCCATACACGAAAAGCCAGTAAAAAGGCAGTACGAAAAGCACAGGCAGAAGCTACCGCCGGGACGAAATCTTCCCGGCTGCAATTTACCGACGAGGAACGCGCTGCCCCGGAGCTTGAAAAGTATATCAAGAAATCCGATAAAGCCGCCGACCGCTTGGATAAGGCAAAGGCAGCTATCCCCAAAGAAAAGAAACTGGTAAAAGAGCGCACCTTTGACGAAACCACCGGGAAAGGCAAGACCCGCCTGCACTTTGAGGAAAAGGACAAGCCGCCCGGATTTAAGGAGAAGCACAACCCGCTATCCCGCCCCACACAGGAAGCCGGGATTTTGGTACATAACAAAATCCATTCTGTCGAAAAGGACAATTCCGGCGTGGAGGGCGCACACAAGAGCGAGGAAACCGCAGAACGGGGATTGAAGTACGGGGCGCGGAAAATTAAGCAGGGCTACCGCAGCCATAAGCTGAAACCCTACCGGGAAGCGGCAAAGGCAGAAAAAGCGGCTTTTCGGGCAAATATGGACTTTCAGTATCACAAGACCCTGCATGAGAACCCGCAGCTTACCTCTAACCTCATTTCCCGGTTTTGGCAGAAGCAGAAAATCAAGCGGCAGTATGCAAAGGAAGCCCGCAATACCGCAAAGGGTATCAAGGGCGCGGCAGAACGCACCCGCAAGGCGGCAGCCAAAGCCGCCGAGAAAACGAAGCAGACCGCAGCATTTGTGGCAAGGCACCCGGCGGGTGTGGCAATCGCTGTCGGGGTGCTACTGCTCTTTATCATGGTTATGTCCGGGCTGCGACACGCATAAGCATAGCTTCAGCATGAGCCAGCTTTTGCCTATCTTCTGTGAGCCGCAGAACAGCGATAAGCCTGTCGGGATAAGGCTGTCCACCACAAAGGATGGTTTCTCAAGCGGTTCATAAAGGAGCGTTTCGGCGTTGACTGTCTGTAACTTCTGCATGGCTTTCCTCCTTTCGGGCGGTGTCTTTGTTTTCGTTGCACATAGGCGTTGACCTCCTTAAAAATAGATTTACTCCCACGGAAAAAAGTGAGAGTATGTAATGCCGCCAATCCCACACAAATAAAAAACAGATTTCTTTTTCGGGCGGTGTCGGTCACGGTTGGAGATATTTCTTCAATTTCCGCCTTTACTTTCTCCTTTGCAATCGCAACAGATTTCTGTATTGCCGAAGCGGTGCAATGCTCCATAGCGGCGATTTGGTAAAAATTGAACTCATACTCGTAGTAGAGCAGGAAACGCCGCCTTTGTATCTCTGGAAGGCTCCCAACCGCCTTATAGAGCGTTTCATTCCGTTCTTCCTCAACCATGCGTTCATCAAGGCTCTTAGGCACACGCAACGCCCGTCTGTAAAGGGTTTCGTCCCATACCTCGTTAAACTCCCTGTGCCGCTCGTCCCATTAGAAAAGATTCCTGTTCCTGCGCTCCATCTGCCGAAACTCCATAAAGAACTGTTCCGACACTTCCAACTCGTGGGAATTTGCCCTGCCCGTCCTTAAAGCTGATAAAATACCTTGTGCCGCTTTCCGTGGATTCCTCCCGAAGCGTGTATGCCTTAACCCTGTATGCCATCCTGTTGTCCTCCTGAAAAAAATGAGTGAGGGGATTTCCATCCGCTCACCCAGTAGCCCGCAGGATGGCAGGCTGTTTTAGAAGCTATAAAATTTTCCGCAGCTTCTTCCGCAGATGGTCTAACCTCGCATAGATGGCACCAGTCGTCAAATGCACAAGCGGGGCAATCTCCTTTGTGGAATACCCCTGCATTTTCAGCAGGACGATTTTCAAGGTACGCCCGTCCACCGTGACTAATACTTGATAGAGATTTTCGCTCAATCTCTTCCAGTAACTCCGCAACCGTACCCACTTCCGCCTGCCGCTCCCTGCCTGCCATGTCCTCAAGATATTCCGCAACGTCATTCGTCCATCGGTAAAACCGCCTGTTGGAATTGAAGTCTGCCCTGTCCGCCATGCGTATCTGCTCAATGGTCGCTTCATCAACGCCGCACTCACGCAGCAGCTTTTCCTCCGCTTCTTTCCAGATACGCCATTTCCTGTCCTCCCGTCCGTGGTTGTATGCCATTCTTACTTCCTCAAATCAGAATTGATTGAGAGGGGAGAGAAAAGCCCCCATCTTCCCAAAGGAAAACAAGGGGCTGAACGCCTTAAATTTTAATTTTCTATTATCTTTCTTAGTTTTATTACGATTCTTGCTTTGCGTTTGTTTACAACGCTCTGTTATGCCCAACCTCGCCCTGACTTCACGCTCGGAAAGTCCGTCAAAAAAGATTGCCTGTATCAGCTCCTGTTCACTATCCGACAGCAAAGGCAGGGCGGCTTTCAGCCTGTCCACCATGACCGCATTGACAACGGTTTCTGCAATGTCCACCGCTTCATCAGTGATAAAGTCCAGAGGATTCCCTCGCTGTCCGTAAATCCGTCGAGAGATAGCAGTCTATTCTTTGTATCTAATTTTGCAGATAACGCCACCGTTCCTTGTCACGGTAGAAGTCTGTGTATTGCTCCCTCACGACTTCAAGCAGACAGCCTTGAATGGGGATAAACAGCTTGTCCATATAGGTCTGGTCGGATATCCCTGCAACGGCAGAACTCCGTGTAGGATAATTCCACATAGCCGCCACTTTCTCTGATATATACCTTTCTTGGTGCATATTTCACCATAATACCTCCCATCTGAATTTTGAAATGTAAAAAATCCAGATGGAGAGGCGGAGAACGACACCGCATATCAGAAACAGCCCTACGGCACTTTCCAACAAAAATCGACAAAAGAAAAACCGCAAAGGCTCTGTGACCTTTACGGTTATAGGAAATAGTAATTCTATTGTATGGAGATTGTACTTCTACTTTCAAGGTGAGAAGTACCGTTGCACTGGCAGAAATTTTTTTAACTGGTTTCCTGCCGTTCTCTGATATGCTATGTATTGATAAATTTTGCTTCGTATGAGCAGATAGATAACTGCCCGAAAAAAGGACATAAAAAAATCCCTCCAAATTTAAAAACAAATTCAGAGGGTAATTTAGGGTATAACAAAATAACCCACCCGAATATCGTTTTTTTTATTTGGTGAGTTTGTTCTTTCAAATACGAAAAAAAGAGCCGATGATTCGTGAATTGTTCCACAATTTCATCGGCTCTGCGTCTTAAGCGTCTGGCTCTTTGATGACAGTTATCTTCAAGTTGTCAACTTTAATCAATCTTTCTTGTCTGCATTTTGGACAATAAAGGGGATAATTCTCCAAAACAGTGTCCTTCCTAATTTTATTACGGGTTTTGCTCCCACAAACAGGACACACAATATCCATTCGCATTTCATCATAATTAGTCTCTAATCCTTTCAAATCTCATTTTATATGACTTTTGCAAGCTGTTAAGCTAACTTGGAACATATGCCGAACCTTATCTATACGGCTATTCGGGCGGGTTGGCAAATAAATTTACCAATAGCTGGCTGGTATCCTTTTAACTCTGTCAAGCAGACTCCCTGCCCATTTGTGAAATAAGTTAAATCGTTCCTGTATTCTTGAATACATCTAGCAGGGATTTCTCCTTTCAGAATGACCTCGTCATTCTTTATCTGAGTACTTACAATATCTGCACAATACCTTGGAGCATCATGATACGCCCGTGAGAGATATTCCTGCGGTGCATAAATTTCAAAGTGGAGATATGGCTCTAATAGTTCTGTCCCTGCTTTTTAAAGCCTGCTCCAATACGATAGGGAAAGCAGCCGAAAGTCTGCGGGGTACTTACAGGACTATAATACAATCCATATTCAAAACAGATTTTACAGTCTGTCACTTTCGATCCATACAGCCCTGCTCGCAGCCATAAAGAACCCCCTCCATAACCGCATTTTGGAACGATTGATTTAAATATCCAAGTGAAACTCTGCTTTCATACTGCACTCCGCTTCCAATAGGGAGCGGCTCTATGGACAACCCGACAGAAGCCCAGAAAGGATTTGGCGGGACTTCTATGTGGATGGTATATTCTGCTTTTCTAAGCGGTCTTTCCATATATATAACAGTAGGCTCTTTTATTTCTGCCTCCACATGATATTTTTCCTCAAGGATGGCACAAATGACTTCCATCTGCACATTCCCCAAAAAAGAAAGTATAATCTCATGCTGTAGTATCCACATAATATTTTAAAAGAGGGTCGCCATCTGAAATTTCTGTAAGTGCCCCAAGCAATATTTCCCGCTGTTCAGATTTCTTTACTGCAATCGTTGTTTGGAGCATGGGAGAGATTTCCAATTTTTCTTGCGGCAACAGTATTTCGTTCCCCAAAATACTGTTTAGCTGCAAAACATCATTTGGTAAAATTACAATATCACCAGAGCAGGCTGTATCGGATGAATATAATTCACCGTTTGTCGGAACACACATCTCTGTGATTTTTATTTTCTCTTTTTCAGATATTCTAATAACATCCCTCAAATGCAATGTTCCGCTATATATACGCACATAAACAAAACGCCGCCTTTTCTCTGAATATTCAATCTTAAAAACCTGCCCGCATAGTTCAGATTGACCTTCAGGCGTTGATGAATAAAATTTACTGGCAATTACTTCTATAAGCTGCCGAATCCCCAGATTGTTTTTAGCGCTTCCGTGATAAACGGGAAATAACGTTCCGTTTTGGAATCTCCTGTTTTCTTCCTGTTCCAGTTCTGACATTTTAAACGGTTTCCTGACATATATTTCTCTAATAGTTCATCGTTTCCCATAATTACCGCATCCCACTGTTCCATATCGTCATTGTCCGTTACATTTATATGGGGATGCTGCCCAACCTTTTGCTTCACTATAATTTCCGAAGAAAGCTTTGCTTTCATTTCCTCGATATACCATTGGCAAATCAATCCCCTCTTGGTCAATTTTATTGATGAAAAAAATTGTCGGAATCTTCATTGTCTGTAGTGCATGAAACAGTATACGGGTCTGTGCCTGTATGCCATCCTTTGCAGAAACTAATAATACTGCTCCGTCTAATACGGATAAAGAACGGTATACTTCCGCCAAAAAATCCATATGGCCTGGCGTATCTATAATGTTGACTTTTACATCCTCCCACTGAAAAGATGTCACTGCTGTCTGGATAGTGATTCCCCTTGACGCTCCAAATTCATTGTATCTGTCCTTGTTGTGCCTTCATCTACGCTCCTAGTTCTGCAATTGCACCACTGGTATACAATAAACTTTCCGTTAATGTTGTCTCTTTCCCGTCAACGTGAGCCAGAATGCCTAAGTTATTTTCATGTGATTTTCCTCCTATCAACACCCAAAAAAGGGCATAAAAATACCCAGTGATAAATACTCCTATCACTGGGTAAATAACTCCAATAGCCCCAAAACACTTATATGTTTTCGGGCATATAAAATTACATGATAAAAGTATTCTTAAACTGGGTACAAAAAACTAAGCCCCATATTAAAAGTGAAACGGGACTGCTACTTTTTGTTCCCACTATCAAATTGACAGTTTATTTAAGAATACCTTGCCGCATATTTATTAACTCCTTGTATAATTGAATCTAATTATATTCCTTAACCCTTTATTTGTCGTTAACAAGCAGAAAAAGCGGCAGGATTTCCCCCTGCCACTAATCATCTGTTTATGCAAAAATAATTTCCTTTCCACAATCTACCTGCACAAGCCCTTATGTTATTGAGGCATCCTGTCCATTCTAAGGCGTTTTCTGCCTTTAGCTGTTCCGTTATGCCCTGTGCCTGTTTCATACCCTCTATGAGCCTTTCAAAGCGTTCCTGTGCCTGTCTGTTGATGTCGGCAAGGTAGGCGTTTAGCCTGCCGCTTGTAAGAAGATTGGTGTATGTAACTTTACGGTACTGTTTTAGATAATCTAAATGCCGTTGCCCCCAGATGCCTATTGCCTGTTCTTCTTCGGCGGGTACAGTTAAGCACGGTATCAAATAATCCCCTTGCCTTTCGTATTTGCCGCCCAGTTCCTCAAATAATGATTTTGCCATTGTCTGTTACCTCCACATTCTTTTTTATTTTGAATGTCCGCAAAATCCGTCCTACATCATTGGTACATCCGATCGGCGTCCACTCAACACCTGTCAGATCCAGATCTGCTTCAAGAGATACCACCGCATTTGTCCTGTTATCGTACTTACCGGCATTTACATCTTTTGCAAATTGCAAAAGTTCGTCAACGGCTGTGATAACTGTCTTGCTTTCCTGCCCGTTTTCTTCTGCCAGTGCTGTCGCTGGAACAAGCGACATCACAAGGCACAATGTAAGCATAAAACTCAGTAATTGTTTTTTCATACTCTTTTTCCTCCTGTCAGATAATGTCAAAATTTACATTTGCTGATTTTATGATGCCAGGGTCAAAAGGTCTAAATCCACATGAGCTTGCTCATAGGTGGATGAAAGATCTCGGGATCTGTCCTGATATGAGGCATAAAAGTGGGATGATAATCCCACGATATGCGAATACTGGTGAGGATTGTGGAAGTGCAACGCACGGAACAATCCGCAGGCATCATAGTTGGGGATTTTTGACCCCATCATCATTTTATTATAACAGAAAACATTTTTAAATGGAACTAGCCAAACGGTTAGTATGTTGCGGTCTACAATATTTTTACAAAAACATTTATATCAGATTTTTGCACCAGTAACCAAAGGTCTGTTCTTTTATTTCCGATGTCCGCTCTGTTTTTGCCCTGCGAAACTCCGGAAATCCAAACATTTCTGCCATATTTTTTTCGCCATAAAATCCAGGGATTCCAAGAATATAGCCTCCCTCTTTACCTTTTCCTATCATCAGATGCTGATGCTGATAATATCCATGCATCAGAAAACTGTTGCTTCCCTGCCGCAGACCTTTCTGCCAGAGAATTTTTAAGTCCGATGGCTGAATGCGAATTGCATCTTCTATCTTTTCATCCTGCACCGGCTGAAAATGTATATAACGTGCTGTGGCACGATTCCATCTGGTATCCGTTCCCGGCTCGCAGCCCTGACATTTGTTTTCTGTTTCTGCACTTCTGATTTCGTTCTCGTTTTCAGATTTTCCCGCAGTTTCTTTTTGTGATATTTCTTCATCTGTTTCTTTTGGTCTTTCTTTCTGTGATACTGCATCCTGTAATTCCTGCGATATTTTTTCTGATACTTCTTTTTGAAATGTTTCTTCCGATATTTTTCCTGATCTATCTTTCAATGATACTTTTTCTGGTATTTCTTCTGACACTTCTTTTGAGAATATTTCTTCCTGTATCTCTTCTGCTGTGATTTCCGGCTCCGCTTTCGCATGTTCCGTTATATCCAGATTTATATTTTCTTCCTGCAATTCCTGATCAGCTTCTGACTCTGTAGATTTTTCGCTTTTTTCGTTTTCCTTAATCCCAACATTTTCTTTATCTGTTTCATTTTCTTCAACAGCTTCTTTATCTGTTTCACTCTTTTTGACATTTTCTTCGTCTGTTTCTGCCTTTATTTCTTCTGATTTCCCAAGATTTTCGATCGCAATTGGCTCATCATCGAAAACGGTCATCCAGTTTCTACCGCTCTGACTTCTGATATAGATTCCACAGACTTGTTCAAAACGACAGGATTCTTCCACAAACGGTTCTTCTGGAACGGTAAAACGCCGGTCAAATCCACTGCCCTGCGTCTGCCCTTCTCCGATCAGGAGAATAATAGGATTGTTTTTTCTGCTCTCTTTTGGCTGTCGCACAATTCCGAATACTTCTGTTTTTCCATCCAGCATTCTTATATTTTGAATATGTATCTGGATGCGGCAAATGGCATTTCGCAGTTCTATTTTTGCAAACCCTGTATTCTGCATCTTCTTTCCATTTACATATTCATAAATATAAGCCACAAAACGATGATAATCTGCCATCCATCTCGTCCTCCACAGACCTCGATTTTCTGGTGTGATTATATGCTCGTTTTGTGGCTCATATGCAAGGCAGATATTTCTGCCCTCTGTATCACAGAACTGTAACCATTTTTTCCGGTTCTTTTATATTCTTGCTGCTCCTGTTTCTCTTGCAACTTTTGCAACTGCCGCAGATACTGCTTCTTTTACTCTCGGATCAAATGGATCCGGAATAATGTAATCTGCCCTCAGTTCACTTTCATCGATCAGGTTCGCAATCGCATGTGCTGCCGCTGCGTTCATCGGATCATTGATATCTTTTGCACGTACATCCAGTGCACCGCGGAAGATTCCCGGGAATGCCAGTACGTTATTGATCTGATTCGGGAAGTCACTGCGTCCGGTACCGACTACGGCTGCTCCTGCCTTCATTGCCAGATCCGGCATGATTTCCGGAACCGGATTTGCCATAGGGAAAAGGATCGGATCTTTTGCCATGGTCTTTACCATTTCTTCCGTTACGGTTCCCGGTGCGGATACTCCGATAAATACATCTGCACCTTTCAGTACGTCAGCGAGGCTTCCTGCCTGTTTTTCTCTGTTGGTGATCGCTGCCATCTTTGCTTTTTCTTCATTCAGACCTTCTCTGCCTTCATAGATGGCACCCTTGCGGTCGCACATGATAACATTCTTCAATCCAAGCTCGATCAGCAGTTTGATGATCGCACTTCCGGCTGCTCCTGCACCGGACATAACTACTTTAATATCTTCGATTTTTCTTCCGGTAAACTTCAGTGCATTCAGCAGTGCTGCTGCTGTTACAACGGCCGTTCCATGCTGGTCATCATGAAATACCGGAATGTCGCAGCGTTCTTTTAGTTTTCTTTCAATTTCAAAGCATCTCGGTGCAGAAATATCTTCCAGATTGATGCCTCCGAAACTTCCGGCAAGAAGTGCCACCGTATTGACGATCTCGTCTACATCTTTGCTGCGAATGCAAAGTGGAAAAGCATCCACATCGCCAAATTCTTTAAACAAAGCACACTTTCCTTCCATAACCGGCATACCTGCTTCCGGTCCGATATCTCCAAGTCCGAGTACTGCTGTGCCGTCCGTTACGACAGCCACCAGGTTTCCTCTTCTTGTATACTTATAAGACAAATCAACGTCTTTTGCAATCTTCAGGCAAGGTTCTGCAACTCCCGGTGTATAGGCCACTGCCAGATCTTCCGGTGTCTCAATTTTTGCTCTGCTGATCACTTCGATTTTTCCATTCCATTTTTCATGCTGATTTAAAGCAAATTCTTTTTTATCCATTTTTATTTTCCTTTCTTTTTCGGATACAATTTGCATAGTAATTCTGTACTCTTATCATTACCAGATGACTGTCTGTTTACAACCATCTTTATCAAATCTGCATGAACACCTGACGTTTTCTTTTCTCACCCGTAACTGTTCTGTATCTTTACAGCTACTTTCACCCTTTAATAACCTGTTACGCGAAATCCTTTTTCACCTGGCTGCAACGGCATACGCCTTGCTTCTATGTCTGTGATCCGTATGGATCTGGCTTCATAGAGGCGGGCAAGGAGGCGGTCTATATCAGAATCCCGTCCCTGTACTTCCATCTCGACCCTTCCGTCACAAAGGTTGCACACCCATCCGGTCAGTCCGAGATCATCGGCAGCATACTTCGCCTGATAACGAAATCCTACCATCTGCACATCTCCGGAAAAATAAAAATGTTTTCTTACTTTATCCCTCATAGGCTTTCTCCTTTGCCTCTGCCTGATTTTTCATTCTGTATAAAACAGTTATAATTTATGCCTTAATATTTTCCAGCACTTTTACCAGATAATCCCACATACGTGCGGTAGAAGAAATGGAAAGAACTTCTTCTGTTGTATGGATATCCTTCATGGTCGGTCCAAAGGAAACTGCATCCAGACCTTCGATCTTCTCATAGAAAAGACCACATTCCAGACCTGCATGGATCGCTTTTACTTCCGGTCCGTCTCCGAACAGCTCTTTGTAAGAATCTACCATAATGTCACGCAGTTTGGATTCTTTGCGGTACTCCCATGCCGGGTAGTCGCCCTCTGTTACACAGTCTCCGCCCAGGAATTCGCTGAGGTAGCAAACCTTTGCAGTCAGTGCATCTTTTGCACTGTCAATGCTGCTTCGCACACTGCTGACAATTTTGCATTCTTCTTCGTTCAGCATCAGAATACCAGGGTTGATAGATGTCTCTACCAGTCCTTCGATGGAACCGCTCATTTTCTGGATGCCATATGGCACCTGTACCAGGAAGAAAATAATCTTTTCCTGACTTACCTGCTCCAGAGCTTTTTCGGTTGTCTCACCGATTTTTTTCACAGTCACGGTAATGCCTTCATCGGTTCCGGTATATTCCGTTCTCCAGTCATTCTGAAGTTTCTCTGCTGCAGCAAAAATTGCTTCTTCTGCTTCTTTATCTGCAACAAAAACAGCTTTTGACAGTCTCGGGATCGCATTGTCCTTTGTGCCGCCTTCCAGTGCTGTCAGGCAGAACGGGATATCCTGTTCCAGTGTAAATAAAGCCTGTCCGATCAGTTTGTTGGAGTTTGCTCTGTTTTTATCAATCTCTGCTCCTGAATGTCCGCCGTTCAGTCCGGAAATAACCAGCTCATATTTTTCTCCGCTTACCTCCTGATATCTGACCGGAATCGTTGTGATTGCAGAAAGTCCGCCTGCACAGCTTACCCACAGATATCCTTCTTCTTCGGAATCCATGTTGATCAGGTATTTACCCTTCAGCTGTGAGTAGTCCAGAGCTTTTGCTCCGAGAAGTCCTACTTCCTCATCTGTTGTGATAACCACTTCCAGTGCCGGATGTTTCAATGTATCATCATCAAGGATTGCCAGTGCATATGCAACTGCAATTCCGTCGTCTCCGCCAAGTGTTGTTCCGTTCGCAGTAACATAATCGCCTTCGATCATCAGATCCAGGCCATCTTTTTCAAAGTCGTGTGTGGAATCTGCTGTTTTTTCGCAGACCATATCGCAGTGTCCCTGCAAAATAACGACTGGTGCATCTTCGTATCCTGCGGATGCTGCTTTGCGGATCACAACATTGTTGCTGTCATCCTGACTGCACTCCAGGTTACGTTCTTTTGCAAACTGTACCAGATAATCACTGATCTGTTTTGTATGATAGGAACCATGTGGAATTTTACAAAGCTCCTCAAAATAATAAAATACTTTTTCCGGTTTTAAACCACTTAAAACACCCATTTTCATTTCCTCCAGACATTTTTATTGTCGTCCGAATCCAGACAGCACTTCCATTGTATAATTAAATATTTTCTGATACGTTTCCGCATCAAAGTGTACGCCGTCCTGTGTGGAATATCCACTCTCCAGCAGATAGGAATTTGTCTCTATCCAACCAGTCTCTGACGGAAGATTATTATAAAGAATATTGTTAAAATTCGCAATATCCTCATTGGAAATATACGGATGGTTTTCTACCGGATTTACCGACATATAGTAGACTTCGGCTCCTTTTTCCATCCACTGAGGAATTTTCTCTTTCAGAAGATCAATATATCCCCATGCATTTCCAAGATCGTTGACTCCCATATTGATAATGATCACAGATCCCTGCGTCACTGACTCATCAATCTCTCCAACGGCAGTATCCTGAAACCAGGATAATCCCGCTGAAACCTGACCGATCCACACGCAGCCGGAATCTCCGACTGTTTCATGCATGCCGACCGTCCTGGAATCTCCGACAAAAATATACTGCGTCACATCAAACGATGTCTCGCTGCTCTGCTCTTCCGTTTGTTGTTCTGTTTCCACTTGCTGCATCTCTGTCTGTTCTTCTTTTTCCGACATTATTTGTGTTGCTTTGCTTACTGCAACAGCATTGGTACGGATACAGCTGAAATTGTATTCTTCCAGACAATCCCACGCCATATCCAGCAGCACTTCTCTTGTCGGTGTACCAAGCGGTGCCTTCGCCCCGGCTGTAAATGCCGGAATAAAAAGACAGCACAGAAGCAGAATCCATCTGCTAAACTTTCTTTTCTTCATGATCACATCATTCCAGTTCAAATGCTCCTGTATAAAGCTGATAATATTTGCCTTTTTCGGCGATCAGCTTATCGTGAGATCCTCTCTCAATAATACGTCCCTGCTCCAGCACCATTATAACATCAGAATTTCGTACTGTCGACAGTCTGTGTGCAATAACAAATACGGTACGTCCTTTCATCAGAGCATCCATACCTCTCTGTACGATTGCCTCTGTTCTGGTATCAATCGAAGACGTAGCCTCATCCAGGATCATAACAGGCGGATCAGCTACCGCTGCTCTTGCGATTGCGATCAGCTGGCGCTGTCCCTGTGAAAGGCTTCCGCCATTTCCTGTGATCACCGTATCGTAACCATTCGGAAGCAATCGGATAAAGTCATCCGCATTTGCAAGTTTTGCTGCTGCATAGACTGCATCCAGTTTTCCATGATCGTTCCGGTAAACAGGTTTGTTTCCTGCAGAACCACACCAAGAGAACGTCTCAGGTCTGCCTTTTTGATCTTGTTGATATTGATGTCATCGTAACGGATCTTTCCGTCAGCCAGATCATAGAAACGGTTGATCAGGTTTGTGATCGTTGTTTTTCCGGCTCCGGTAGAACCTACAAACGCCACTTTTTGTCCCGGTTCTGCATACAAACTGATATTGTGGAGCACGATCTTTTCTTCATTATAACCAAAATCTACATCATAGAACCGCACTTCGCCACGCATTTTTGTGTAAGTCAGCGTTCCATCGCCATGCGGATGTTTCCATGCCCACAGTCCGGTTCTTTCTTTTGATTCCGTCAGCTCACCGTTCTCGTCATATTTTGCATTGACCAGTGTAACGTATCCTTCGTCAACTTCCGGCTCTTCATCCATCAGTTTAAAAATACGTTCTGCTCCGGCAAGTGCCATGACAACCATATTCAGCTGATTTGAAATCTGACTGATCGGATTCATAAAGCTTCTGCTCAGCTGCAGGAAAGATGCAATCGTACCGACCGTCATACCGCCTGCACCGCCAAGAGCCATTGTGCCTCCGATTGTTGCCAGCAGCACATACTGCAGGTTTCCGAGGTTACCCATGATCGGCATCAGGATATTTGCAAAACTGTTTGCTGCGGATGCATCCTTGCATAATTCTTCGTTTTTCTGGTCGAAAATCTCTTTTGCTTTCTCTTCGTGACAGAATACTTTGATAACTTTCTGTCCGTTGATCATCTCTTCGATATAACCATTTACATCACCAAGAGCTTTCTGCTGACGTATAAAATAATAACCACTCTTTCCGGCAACACGGCCTGTCACCTGAAGCATGATAAATACAAAGCAGAGTACAAAAATGGTAAGCTGCCAGCTTGTGAAAAGCATGGCAAAAAACACAGAAATAATCGTGATCAGAGAGGAGAACATCTGCGGGATACTCTGTGCAAGCATCTGACGCAGCGTGTCCGTATCGTTCGTATAATGGCTCATAATATCGCCATGTGTATGCGTATCAAAATAACGGATCGGCAGTGTCTGCATATGTTCGAACATCTCGTCTCGAATACGTTTTAACGTTCCCTGTGCGATACTTACCATCGTTCTGTTGTAAAACAGGCAGGCAAGGATTCCCACTGCGTAAATACATCCCATGATCAAAATGGAACGGAACAGCGGTGCAAAGTCCGGTGTGGCTGCCTGAAGCAGCGGTGTGATATAACTGTCGATCAGTGTCTGCAGATACAGTGAGCAGGACACCATGGCAAGTGCATTGACCACGATACAGATCAGGACAGCAGCAAAACGCAGTTTATAATGTCCGATATAAGACATCAGTCTTTTTACAACATCTTTATTTACTTTTGCCATTCCTTCCGGTCCTTTTTTGTTATTCGGCTGTCTCATCTTCGCTTCCTCCTTTCACCTGAGAATAGTAAACCTCCTGATAGATCTCATTGGATGCAAGCAGCTCTTCATGCGTGCCAACCGCAGAAATATGACCTTTATCCATAACAATGATCTTGTCCGCATCCTGTACCGATGAAATACGCTGTGCGATGATAAATTTCGTTGTATCCGGGATTTCCTCACGGAATGCCTTTCGGATCAACGCATCTGTTTTCGTATCTACCGCACTGGTAGAGTCATCCAGAATCAGGATTTTCGGTTTTTTCAGAAGTGCTCTTGCAATACAGATTCTCTGTTTCTGACCGCCGGATACATTGCTTCCGCCCTGCTCAATGTAAGTATCGTATTTATCCGGGAATGTCTGGATAAAATCGTCAGCCTGGGCGAGCTGACAGACATGAATCAGCTGTTCATCTGTCGCATTTTCATTTCCCCAGCGTAAGTTTTCTTTGATCGTTCCGGAGAACAGCACATTTTTCTGAAGAACCATCGCTACCTGATCACGCAGAGCTTCCAGATCATATTTTCTTGTGTCCAGACCGCCTACTTTCAGGCTTCCTTCTGTGACATCATAAAGTCTCGGGATCAGCTGAACCAGCGTTGTCTTTGCCGAACCGGTTCCTCCGATGATACCAACCGTCTCACCGGATCTGATATTTAAATTAATATCAGAAAGACAGATCTTATCCTTTTTCCCTGTGTAGCTGAAGCTTACATGATCAAATACAACGGAACCGTCTTTTACTTCTGTTACCGGAGATTCTCCATTTGTAAGGTCGCTTTTCTCATTAAGAATCTCTACAATACGCTCTGCAGATGCTCTGGAAATAATGATCATAACAAATACCATCGACAGCATCATAAGACTCATCAGAATCTGCATCGCATAAGAAACAAGGCTCATCAGCTGACCGGTAGACATACCATTTACCGGATCATTTCCGGTTGTAACGATCAGTTTTGCACCAAACCAGGAAATCAGAATCATACATGCATACATGCAGAACTGCATCAGCGGCATATTGAATGCGATCAGTTTTTCTGCAAATGTAAAATCGTTATAAATCGATGTGGAAATTTTTTCAAATTTCTCAATCTCATGATCCTCACGGACATAAGATTTCACAACACGGATTCCGTGAAGATTTTCCTGCACAACATTGTTCAGTTTATCGTAAGTTTTGAAAACTTTTTCAAATACTGGATGTGCATGTGTCATAATAAAATACAGTCCGATGCCAAGAATCGGTGCCGCCGCCAGGAAAATCACTGCCATCTCAGAATTTACCTGAAATGCCATAAACATAGAAAAAACAAGCATGATCGGTGCACGGACTGCCATACGGATGATCATCTGATATGCATTCTGCACGTTGGTAACGTCCGTTGTCAGACGCGTTACGATACTTGCCGTTGAAAATTTATCAATATTGGAGAAAGAAAAATTCTGTACATTGTAATACATATCCTTTCTCAGGTTCTTTGCAAATCCGGCAGATGCCCGTGCGGCAAATTTACCGGAAAGCACACCGAACATCAGTGAGATCATCGCTGTGACAGCAAGCAGAATACCCATCTTCCAGATATATCCCCGGTTCTGTGCCTGAATACCGTAGTCGATCAGTCTTGCCATCAACATCGGAATGATCACTTCCATGATTACTTCAAGCGTGACCATCGCCGGAGATAAAAGGGAATCCTTCTTGTACTCACGGATGCTCTTCATCAGTTTCTTAATCATGATTGGCCTCCTTATTATCTTTTTTTTCGTAACATTTGTTTTTTATCGAACATTCCAGATCTTCTATGAGGTTCTCGCGAATCTTCTGTGTCAGCTGAAACAGACAGTCAATATCGTCCGCTGTCATATCCTTTACCAACAGCCGTTCCATTCTACGGATTTGCTCTTTCACAAGATCACTGGCTTCATCGCCCTTTTCCGTCAGAACAATTTTCTTCAGTCTCGCATCCCCGGGATAAGACTGCATTTCAATATATCCATTCTGCTCCATTTTCTGCAAAATACCGGCAACAGTAGAGCGTGTAAGGCAGAAACGCTTCACAATATCCCGCGGAAAAATGTCCTTTTGAGGATTTTCTTTAATATACTTTATAATCCCGCCCTGGACATACTGGAGATCATAAATTCCACTTTTTTTCTTATCGTACTCAATTTTTCGATATAAAAGATTGGATAATGACAAGATCTCTCTGCCCACTTCACGTTTTTCTCCAAAATCCATCTTCGCTTCACCTCCTGTCTGATTGTTCGTTGTCGAACAATTATAAGGCGAATAAAATTTTTTGTCAATCGTTATATCGCACCAATTTTTTCATCTGAAATCAAATATTTTTGGAAGCATACTTTACATCTTTGCCGCAAAATATTTTTGGATACCGTCACAAATCGATTCTGCTGCCTTCTGCTGATAGGTATCTGTAATTAAAAGTGCTGCCTCCCTCTCATTCGACAGAAAACCGCATTCCACGATCACCGCCGGAGCTTCACTCCGTTTCAATATGTAGTACGTGTCATTCGCCTTGATTTCCCGCGGTCTTTCGATCTGCAGCTCTTTATTCATAACATTCTGAATACATCCGGCGATCTCCTTGCCCTCTGCCGAAGTCGTATAATAAAAAACCTGAGGTCCCGATACATACTCCTCCGTGTAACTGTTCTGATGAATACTGACCGCCATCGCCGGTTTTGTCTCCCTGATCTTTGCACACCGGTTTCTCATATCCGTGCTCTTTTTATTTCCCTGCTCCGGTCCCTTTACACTTTCGTCCGCCTCCCGCGTCATCACAACCTCAAATCCCGCCTTCTCCAGACAAACTTTTAGCTTCTTTGCAATCGCCAGATTGATATCCTTTTCCTTCGCCTGATTGATTCCAATCTTCCCCGGATCATCACCACCATGCCCCGCATCAATCAAAATAACCTTCTTCTCCACACTGCCGGAAGCCGGAAGTACATTTTTTACTCCGCCCGTAAAAAGCAGAATTGTACACGCCAGCACCAGAATTCCCATCCATACTTCCGCAGGGATATTTTTCAGCCGCAGATCATACATCAAAACCGTCACCCATTTTTGGACTCTTGTGACAGTTTATTCAGAATGAAACCCATTTAAGAACCGGTTCACAGGATATTATCTTAATATTAATTCAGGAGGCCCTGATTAAAAATCAGGACCTCCTTTTTTAATTTACCGAATCTCACATATTCGTTTAACTCAGATGATTTTTGGATAACTATTTTTTTATCTTGACTTTCTTTGCCTTGCTCCATGCACTCTGGACGCTCTTTAAAGTACCATTATTTCCTTTGTATTTTACCGTATACTGAATTTTGAAATAATAAGTTTTTCCTTTTTTCAGTCTCTTAATGGTACGGGCAGTGGTTGTCGCTTTCACATTCACTGTCTTTTTATTCTTTTTAAACTTCTTGTCCGTTGCATACATAATGGTATATTTTTCTACATAGAAGTTATCTCCGTACAGTTTTGCAGGTGCTTTCCAGGTAAGTTTTACTTTTTTACCTTTTACGTTTTTCAGACTCTTAATGGAAAGTTTTCTGGTTTTCGGTGCGGTAACATTTGTATTATTATTGTTTGTATTATTATTATTATTATTGTTGTTGTTATTGTTACTGTTACCGCCATTTGTATTGCCATTATTATTGCCGCCGCCTGAAATAACAATTTCAGTACTTACAATCTCACTGTCGTTTGCATTTGCACTCTTTGCATAGGCACGGATCACTGCACTTTCTGTAATCTGAATCGGTGCTGTATACAACTGGAATTCGCTGCGATCTTCTGTTGTCGTCAGACCACCTTCTCCTGAAAGCGGATAGATTCGATAATATAACTCCACATTTGGCTTCACGCAGTACAGCCCTACGGTCTGAGCCGTCTGGTAAGTTCCGCTTGTAACCGTAAAGGCTGGTTCTGTTGTTGTCTCTGTATATTTGTAAGTCGGTGAAACAACGATACTCTTTCTTACAAATCCCGCCTCGTCTTTTTTATCCCAGCTGTCAAATACTTTGCCATCGCCCGGTGCCTTCAGATTTTCCGGAAGTGTTGCGGATTCTCCATAGGCAACTTCCTGCTCACTGAGCACTTTTCCATCCCAGTCAAGGAATGTAACTACGTATTTGGTATCTTTGTATGAAGCTGCTACAACCATGTTGTCTGTTACGGTGGTTACTTCTTTTCCATTTGCATCTGTCCATTTATCGAACTTCTGTCCTTCTTTTTCCGGAAGAGAATCCAGCGTCAGAACATCACCATATTTAAATTCTTTGATATTCAGACTTGTATTGTCCCAGTCTACAAAAATAACTGTACATTTTTTCTTTCGGTACTGTGCAGTGATAACTGTATTTTCCCGAATATTTTTCAGACCAGTATCCCAGCCCACAAATTCATATCCTTCTTTTTCCGGTGCTTCCGGAGCCTCTACCGTACCGCCATCCACTACCTTTTTCTGTTCACCGATGGTATTGCCATCTTCATCGGTAAAGTCTACACTGTATACCGCTTTCGGTGCACTGATCCTGCCGATTTCCTGATAGTGTGTAGAACCCTCAATGCCGATCGTGATAATAAAATCACCGGTCTTTGCCGTAGGCTCTTCTTTTGTCACATAGTCAAAATGATAGCTGCCGTCTTCTTTGATCGTTGTCTGAGCTGCATATTCAATCTGACTTGCGATCGGATCTGCATTCTGTCCTTTGTACACAAGCAGCATTGCCACTTTTCCGGCACAGCCTTTTGCCATTCCGTCCAGTGTACGTTTTTCACCGTTTGTGTCTTCCAGTGTTGAAGTTGTCTTATATTCCGTTACTGTGCCTTCTTTGTTGATATCTGCACGATACCAGGACTTATCACCGGTTCCGTTATAAACCACAATGCCATCATCCGTTGTCATTGCTGTATTCAATTCTGTGAAAGTTTTGTTGTATTCCCATTCACCCGGATAATCCATGCTGTCTGCATAAACACTGCTGTAAGTATAAACAATTTTTCCGGTATTTACATTTTCGTATTTATAACGTTTGTAATTGTAGCATGGAACCTCTATAGAATTCGTTTTGAAACGATAAACCGTTCTTGTCTCTACCTGTCTGGAATCAGATGCAGAAACGGCATCTGCCTGCCAGTCACTGAAATCACTCTGCCAGTAAGTATATTTTTTGTACTCCTGTCTGGTGCGATAATTATAAAGTGTACGGGTTGGCTGTCCATATCCACCCTGTCCGTTGGATGCATTGCTGAATTCAAAATACCACCAGCGGTCTTTCCAGTAAATTTTTCCCTTAGCGGAATTTACACCTATATATCCTGGTCCATACTCCGTTCCACGGCAGGTTCCCCATTCTTCCACCCAGTACATGGAACCGCCGCAGTTGGAGCAGCTTCCGGAATATGGATCCGTGCTCTCGCAGAACTGCATCGGAATGCATAATAACGATATCCGTTGTTGTTCCAACCTGCGTCAGATTATTTGCAGTTGGTGCATAAGTAGAATATTCCATCCATACACCCCAGTCTGTGTAAGTTCCGGTATTTGCTGTAGATACCAGTGTAAACCCTGCCGGTGTTGCCGGTGTGCTGGCAGAACGGATCTCTCTTTTATCTTTATAACGGTATTCTGTTCTTGATTCTGTGATCAGGTCACTGTCCGTTGGGAGTGTAGTACTCCAGTCTGACCATTCATTGCCCACATCGATCGCACTCATAACCATTTTTGCTTTTGGTGTTCCGGTTGTCTCATCATCTACAACACCAACCATCGAAACCTGTACGGTAGAAACAAGTCCGGAATATAATACCGTTACATTTTCCGTAACTTCACCGGAAGATGGAATACTGATCGATGCAGTTTCAGATGCAACCATTTTTCCTGATTTTGTCATCAGTGTAACAAGAAGTTTTCCTTTTGTAAAATTATTCGGGAAGTTCGACAGACGCACCGAAACATCATAACCTGTAGCTTCTGCATTTCGTTTTGCAGATTTAATTTCTGTTACGATTGGAAGATCTGCATTTCCCCATACATAAGTTGCTGTTACCGTCATGGAACGCTTCACATTTTGATAGTCTGTTGTATCCCAGCCTGCAAATACATAGCCGGTTTTTGTCGGAATATCAGTCGGAGCAGTTGCTGCTGATCCGTATTCTACTTTCTGCACTCTTCCAATGACTGCACCTGTGTAATCTGCAAAACTTACGGAATACGTATTGATTTTATAAACTGCCTGAATTTCGATATCGGCTTTCAGATTTTTTCCTTCGCTGTTCCAGTTCTGGAAAGTATAGCCTTCTCTCTGAGGTGCCGTCGGAGCAGCTGCATTTCCGCCATATTTTACAGACTGTGTCCCGATGATCTCACCATTCCAGTCTTTGTAAGTGACCGTTACATTTTGATGAACCGTACAGGTAGCGGAAACCGTTTCACCGCTGCTTCCTGCGGAATTGACTGCCGTAATGTGAGCCTGATAAACTCCCGGCTGGCGAAGGGAAAAGGATGCACTTGTTCCGCCAACAGTCGCAGACTGGCTGTAAGCACTGTTTGTCGTGCAGACCAGATTAACCCGGTAGCTTGTCGCATTTGCAGTATTTGCCCAGGAAATGGTCAAACCATCTCCAATACCGAGATTCTGTGAGCTAACCGCTACATTTGTCGGATTGCCCGGTTTCGGCGGATTTGCATTTGTTACCTTGTAGACATGGCTGCCCACCCGTCCTCTTGTCAGACGAATAGGACTGAGATTCCAGTGATTTGTCTGGTATTTGTTGGCATCACTTACAGGAGAATAAGACTCATAATAATAAAGCTGTCCAGTACGTAAAGAAGTTGCATTATCTACAATCGCATAATGACCGCCAAAATTAAGAATCGTATAATACCCTGCCCTGATATTAAACCAGAGCTGATTATCACTTGCATTCCAGTAACCGAGATATTCTATTTTTTTGCCGTAAGATGCCGCATAATTCCCAGGTGCCCGGATTCCGGTCCAGGTCAATTCAAGATTATAATTATCAAACTGAGAATCATTTGGCGGATTTACAATTCCACTGTGACTCCTCTGGTATTGGTACCATGTATCCGGATTCATACCGCCACGATTAACATCTGCTTCATAAAGCATTTTTGCCTGTGCAGTGATGAAACATCCATACAATCTCATCTCTGAATAAGCGGAATCTCCCTGATTCCATTTCCGATAGTCACCATTAAAGGTTGCTGTAAAATTTTTTGCTGCATTTGTTTTTGTCCCAGGTACCAGAACCATAACAAAAACAGCCAGCACTGCCAGCAAAGACAGCAACTGTTTTGTGTTTTTCTTTACTTTTTCCATTTTTTCTCCTTTCCGACACTAAAAATGCCAAAACAATTGATTGGATTATATTCCTGAAAAAATTATAACATCGTTAATTCTCAGTGTCCACCTGATATAGTTCGTTTCATCGTTTACAGCAATATTTCACATAAAAAACAGCAAATAATCCTTGCGTTACCGACCAGATCCAGGTTTGGATATTCCCTGCCGAACGGCATTGAATTTTACTGAGTTTTGAGAAAATGAATTTAGTTTAATTCCTGGTGAACTACCCATTGTCTAAAAGCCAATGGGCTTCTGCTTCGCAGACCTCGCAACCTACTATCTCCACAGGCGTTAATTCGGACAGTCCCTGTCCATATTGTTATTCCTTTATGCTATTCGTCTTAATCCTTCTTCCAGTATATTCTTTGCTGCATTGATATCTCTGTCATGCGTTGTGCCACAGACAGGACATACCCATTCCCTTACGGACAGGTTTTTGTCTCTGTATTTTGGTATCCACAAACGGAACACAGCTGACTACTGGCATAGAATGTATCTATTTTGACATATTTCCTGCCATTCCACTTTGCCTTATATTCTAACTGTCTTGTCAGCTCATACCATGATACATCACTTATAGACTTTGCCAAACGGTGATTTTTACCATGTTTTTATCTGCAAATCTTCCAGAAACTATCACTTGGTTTCGCTGATAATCTCATGCGACATCTTGTGCAGATAATCTTTTCTGGTATTTGTTATTTTTCATGGCATAATGCTATCTTTTTCTTTGTTTTGCAGTAATTTTGACTTCTTTTCTCTTTATGGGCTAACTGCCTTTGCAGTTTCACCAGTTTCTTTTCGTATTTTCTGATGATTTTTGGATTTTCATATTTCTTTCCGGCAGAAGTAATACATAACTCCTTAATACCTAAATCTATTCCTGTATTTTGATTTATATGTGGCAGTTCCACGTGTTCTGTTTCCATATATCTGATAATAACACTGTGTCTTTGGCATATCTCATATGAAAACTGCTTTATATCATCTGATATCTGCCTCGAAACCAGTAATTTCTTCCTATATTTGCAGACGAAAATAATGTGATATTGTAATAAGTATTTGTGTCTGTTTTTAGATTTCCAGGTTCCCATACCATGAGTATACTATAATTCCTGTTCAAATTCCTGAACAGTATTTGCTTTTAATGCATTGGTAAGCCAATTATCCAAAAGATCTACATCCTGTTCTTCTTCGATTCTTTTTCTGATCTTTTCATCCACGGTTCCTTTTATTTCCAGCACACGCAAAATAAATTCCACTCTGCTGGCTTTCTTTTCTTCTGCTTTTCCTTCTTCTCTTCCAAGTTCAATTCCTTTTGCAATTCCCATCTTTTCCAGTCTCTCTGCTACATCACACATACTATGCACCTCTTTCTTTTTCTTGAACATTTCTTTATAACGGTCGTCACCTGTCATTACCTGCAACAGTTTTAACACTTCATCTACATGCTTTATTTCCGTTGGATCATCTGGTATATAATCTTTGTTCTTTCTTTTTTTCACAAAAAAATTTGCTACGATTCGAAAATCACTCTGAAATCTTTCTATTTCTTCCTCTGTCAGCCATGCGATCTCAAACACCTGCATACTGTAGTCATTTACAAACTTATCCAGCCCTTCCGGTATTTCCATCAAAGATTTAATATTTTTTTCGCTGTTCCAGTGTCTGTCCGTTCCAAAGTACAATACAATTGTCACCACCGGAAGAATCTTTTTCCTTTCTTCCAGCAACTGACTGCGGTACGCTGTTCCGTCATATCCTATCACACGAAACGGCATATTTTTCTCCACAACACTTTGATTCTCAATACCGCAGATTGCCAGCTCCACTTCTTTTTCTTTCCAGTACTTTGCTACGTCTCGTTCCAGCTCATGTACCTTTTCATCTTCCGCTTTGTACTGTGAATGGATTGACGTATTTTCCAGTATTTCCGGCAGGATTCTCTGTTCTCCCGCAAAAAGTAATCCATTCATAATATCCGCAAAAACATCATTATAATCTGCCAGAATCTTTTCTGTAATATCCTTTTCTCCCATAGCTTCTCCTTTTCTTTTGTTCTTTTTACGTGAAGAAGCCACAGGATGTAAGTTTTTCCCTCAAATAACATTTCAGGTAATACTGCTTACTTTTAAGTATACGAAAAATTTTTATTTCTTCAAGCCGCTTCACGCAGGTCTTTTTTAAGTTGGATATTCCTGCCGAATGGCATTGAATTTTCATTGAGTTTTGAAAAGCAATACGATTTTTGCTTTCTGTTTGATAGATATATAATATATTTTACTTCTGTTTTGTGTTTATTATAATTGTCTATGTGATGTTTGTCAACTATTTTGTTATGTGCTTTGCATGGTATTTTTACATACACTTTATAAAATCAACATCAAAAGTAAACTTTATAACAATAGGGAGGCAACCCTCCCATCAAAAAATTTCATCTTTTATCCTTCTTTTAATTTTCTGATCAGCTTACGATATTCCGGACGTTCAAAGTCTTTCCCGGACTGATAATCACAGTAAATATTTTTTTGTGAAATACCATATGGTTTTAATGCCATGATCTGCCTGTCTATGTGCTGCTCTTTTGTTGAAACTCTGATATATGCATATTGTTCCATCTTCATCCTGCCACTCAAAATGTGATTAAATATACTCACACCGAGATAATGTAGACCCTCACGAGTTCTACTTACTGCTTTATCGTGTATGCTTTGGATTGACCGAAATCATATCTACTCACAAGTTCTTGTACACTCCACAGTCGTAAATTCCCGAAATAGCCTTCGGTACATACCTACGTTCGCGTTTATTTATGCAACTTCGTAAGTCATAGCATCTCTCAAATTAAGTGCAGCATTGAGATCTCTGTCTTCGATATAACCACAAGCACATTTGAAAATTCTATCTGAAAGTTTTAAATCTTTCCTGATATTTTTGCAGCAATGGCAGGTTTTAGAAGATGGATACCATCTGTTTGCCACACGAAGTTCCATTCCATTTTCGTTGCATTTAGCTTGAAGTTTTATTCTAAACTCATAAAACTTCTGTGACGCAACTGCTTTTGAAAGATGTCTGTTTTTCATCATGCCTTTTACATTTAAATCTTCAATCGTAATGTAGGATGGTTTGGTTTTCACTATCTCTGCGATTGTTTTGTTAATGTAGTCGGTGCGGATATGATCTATCCTATGATGAAGTTTCTGTACCTTGAACTTTTGTTTTTGTATATTCGCTCTTTGAGTGGACTCTCCTTTCTGTAAATTTTCATATTTTCGAGAAAGACTTCTCTGTTCTCGAATAAGTTGTTTTTCAAGTTTCTTTAATTTTGCTGATTTGTTAATATTCTTATAAGTTTTACCATTAGAAACAGTGGCGAAATCCTTTAATCCAAGATCAATGCCAATTCCTTCATTGGAATTATCAGCTGTCTTGTTATCCGGCAGTTCTACAAGAACTGAAACATAGTATCTGTCAGCTTTTATTGAAACCGTGTACCGCTTTTGATTACATATCCATCTTTGTTGTTGGAATATATCCTTTCTCTTTGATGCGGACCCAACCCAAAGTTGGAATCTTAAGTCTATGCCTTTCACACACGCAATCCTTTGGGTTATTTCTAACGAAATACATTTTTACATCTGATTTACCTTTCTTTTAAATTTAGGAAAATCACTCTGATGTTTAAAAAATCTTGTAAAAGCAGTACATCCGTCTTCGATGGATCTTTTCACGGCTTTTGAATACGCTTCCTTAATCCATGCTTTATCAGGATTATTTGGAATGTATTCATTGTTAAGCCATACACGAAAGCCCTACCAGTCATAAACTTTTCACCTTTATCATACAAGGCTTTAGGTAGAAGTTATAGACATATCGGCAAGTGCCTATCGTCTATGAATCCTGATTTTCTGCTCCGGTGTGGGATTGATTTCCGTCTTGAAGCTCTTTAACAATTTCTTCATCCCTCTCTATTTGTTTTATACTTACGGAGTCCATACAACCTGCAGGAGAACACATGAAGTATAGATACAATATCCTGTACAAGTTCTTCTTGCGGTGATAGTTCTTCATTATTCACTACCACTATGGTTGTATTAAACTTCATACAGAATTTTTCAAACCAATCATAGCCAAATCTGACAAATCTATCTTTGCGTTATGATTATGGTTTTGATTTTTGTTCCATTACTTCATCTAATAATTGATTCCACTTTTTACGATTGTAGTTAAGCCCACTGCCATAATCTTCAATACATTGATCTACAATCACTCCTCTGGCATTACAGAATTGACGTAAAAACGATACTTGATTCTCTAAATCATCCTTTTGATTCTTTGTAGAAACTCTTGCATAAATAACTACTTGGCGTATATCATTTTGGGTTTTTATGCCCTTAAACTGAAGATATTGGTCATAAGTATAATAACGCCTATCAGTCGGAGTCCGATTTGCCTCTAGAATTCCTTCCCTGTCCCAACGCTGTAATGTTTTCACAGAAACACCTATTAATTCAGCAAAATCTTTTGGTTTGTAATTAGTGATATTTGACGTGTTCATAATAAATACCTCATAGGTATATATTTTAAAACACATTTAACCATATTAAGCAATATATTTAGTTACTTATAAATTCCTCCTGTGCTATGATTTTTCTTAAATAATGACGCTGCCGCGAGATGGGAATGCTTACTTCCTTCATAAATATTGCAAATAAATTTATATCTATATCAGTAATATATTTTATACAATATGTAACTCTCTATTTTATTTTTAAATTTTCTATAAACTTTTCAAAATCTCTTGTCAAATATTTCAATCAATGTTACTATATCTTCAAAGCATATTTCTCTTTACGGTATTTCTACCATCTGTTTTTTCTAATCTCATTTCAGAAATCCATGCTTTTATCCCATCAAAAAATAAAAAGCAGGAGTTCTGAATAAAAACAGAAGTAAGCATTTCAGCTCCTGCAATACAGAAGGTAATGCCTATGGCAAGAAAAAAGACTGCTGCTGCAAAGAAAAATCAGGCAAAAAAATTACATTTGTCTGCAAACCGCAAGTATAAAGACACGGTATTTCGTATGCTATTTGCAGATAAATCCAATCTTTTGTCACTCTATAATGCAATGAGCGGAAGCGATTATCATGATCTTTCCAAACTGCAGATTATTACACTGGAAAATGCGATTTATATAGGTATGAAAAACGATCTGGCATTTGTTATTGGCACAGATCTGTTTTTATACGAATATCAGTCAACCTATAATCCAAATATGCCGCTTCGCAACTTGTTCTATATTTCCAGTGAATACCAGAAAATGGTAGATTCAAACAAACTCTACTCTTCAACACCGTTAGAGATTCCTGCACCGCATTTTGTTGTTTTCTATAACGGAACCACAAAGCAGGAAGATAGCTGGTACAACTACCTGTCAGACTCCTATCATAATTTTTCCGGTATTCCCGATCTGGAACTGAAAGTAGTGACCTTAAATATTATTCAAGTCGAACGCACGTGAGACTTGGCACGCGATTCTGGTCATTTGCTGACATTTTACCAACAGATCGCTGTGCACCTCATGGAACGCTAAGTCGAGTGCTCCGACTAAGATAAAGGGCATAATAAAGAATTGATGGAACAGTGTCAGGCCTTAAACGAATATGCTCAATATGTAGAAAAAGTGCGTACCTATACAAAAGAAGACAACTTAGATAACGCTGTGGAACGTGCTGTAAATGAATGTATCCATGATGGAATTCTTGCAGATTTTCTCACGCAAAACAAATCGGAGGTAATTGCTATGAGTATTTTTGAATATGACGAAAAAGCAGTCCGACAAGTATACTATGAAGATGGACTACAAGCCGGACGCAAAGATGGTATCAAAACCGGCATTTTAAATATGCTGAGAGCAAAAAAATATTCTCTGGAAGAAATCTCTGAAGTTTTTCAGGTTCCGGTAGAGGAGATTGAGCAAATAAAAAAACAACAAATATAATTTCCCTATTGACAAATCCCCACCCCGGTTTTATACTCAGAAACAACAAAATATTTATCACTTTAAACCGATGAACAAGAGAAGTAAGCAGGAAGTTTTATTCCCAAGAGGAGGCTGGGCAGGTGGATTGCAGTAATAAAGATTTTGCCGAATGGACTTGTGAGGGCAGTCTGAAACTGTATATTTTCTTTATCAAGATATAAGGAGTAGGAACTGACGGTGGCTCGATCCGTTATCAGCAGAGTATGTATGAATGTACATAACAGAGTGGCTGCAATGCAGCAATTTGGGTGGTACCGCAGAAGTAATTTATAGCTTTTGTCCCTTTAGAGGGGACAGAAGCTTTTTTTATTATGTCAGGGTCATAAGTCTGAAACCACGATATGCAAATATTGGAGCAAATTGTGAGAGTACGAAATACGAAGCAATTCGTATGGCATTTTTATATATTTATAAAAGGAAAGGAGTATCGCATGTATCCAGATTGTGATGAGATTTTAAAACTTGCAAATGATTACGATATTATTCCGGTCTGCCGTGAAATTTATGCAGATGTTATCACACCGATCACGCTTCTTAGAAAGCTGTCCGGCATCAGCAACAGATATTACCTGCTGGAAAGTATTGAGGGCGGCGAAAAATGGGGACGCTATTCTTTTCTCGGATACGATCCGGTGATGCGTGTTTCCTGCAAGGAGGGCGTGGTAACCATCGAAAAGGGCGATGAGGTTACAACAAGGCAAACGGACAAACCGCTCGATGTTCTGCGTGAGATCATGAAGGATTACAAAGCTCCACGTCTTGCAGGACTCCCTCCTTTTGCCGGAGGATTTGTCGGATATTTCGCATATGCCATGATCGGATATGCGGAACCGACACTGAACATCAAAAAGGGCATGTTCAATGATTATGATATGATGCTGTTTGATAAGGTCATTGCCTACGATCATCTGACTCAGAAGATCAGCGTCATTGTAAATATGAAGACCGACCGTGTGATGGAGAATTACGGAAAGGCTGCTGCCGATATCCAGAATATCATCAATATTATCCGCACTGCCCCGGCTCCGGAAATCCCGGTTTCTTCTTCAAAAGTGAATTTTACCTGCAATGTCACTCAGGAAGAATACTGTAAGCTGGTTGAAAAAACAAAAGAATACATCATCGATGGTGATATTTTCCAGGCAGTTATTTCAAGACAGTTCTCCACTCCTTACGAGGGCAGCCTGATCAACCCGTACCGTGTACTGCGTACCACAAATCCTTCTCCGTACATGGTGTACCTGAGCATTGACGGTGAAGAGATCATGAGTACTTCCCCGGAAACGCTGGTCCGTCTGGAAAATGGCCGCCTGACTACATTCCCGGTAGCCGGTTCCAGACCGAGAGGCACAACACCGGAGGAGGACAAGGTTCTGGAAAAGGATCTGCTTTCCGACGAAAAAGAACTTTCCGAACACAATATGCTCGTCGATCTCGGCAGAAATGACCTCGGTAAAATTTCGAATTTTGATTCGGTTGAGGTTACAAAATACATGATGATCCACCGCTATTCCAAGATCATGCACATCTGCTCACAGGTTGAGAGCAATATCCGCAGCAACTGCGACGGCTTAAGTGCGATTGAAAGTGTCCTGCCGGCCGGAACGCTTTCCGGTGCACCAAAGATCCGTGCATGTGAGATCATCGAGGAACTGGAAAGTGAACAGCGTGGGATTTACGGCGGTGCCTCGGTTATCTTGATTTTACCGGAAACCTGGATACTTGTATCGCGATCCGCATGGCAGTCAAAAAGATGGTCATGTGTATGTGTTCAGGCGGGCGGCGGTATTGTCGCTGACAGTATTCCGGAAAATGAATATATGGAATCCTACAACAAAGCACTCGCTGTTATGAATGCCGTGAAAAATGCAAAGGAGGTGCTGGAATAATGATTCTCTTAATTGATAATTATGATAGTTTTTCTTATAATCTTGTTCAAATGGCAGGAAGTATCAATCCGGATATCAAAGTCATCCGAAATGATGCCATGACCGTAGAAGAAATCCGTGCCCTCGCACCTTCTCACATCATTCTGTCCCCGGGACCTGGTTATCCGAAAGATGCCGGTGTCTGCGAAGAGGTTGTGCGGCATCTTCAGGGAGAAATCCCGATCCTCGGCGTGTGTCTCGGACATCAGGGCATCTGCGAAGTATACGGCTGCACCATTTCTCATGCAAAACAGCTGATGCACGGAAAAAAGAGCCGCATCCACATCGATAACAACAGTCCGATCTTCAAAGGACTGGACGAAGAAATGGATGCCGCCAGATATCATTCACTGGTTGCTGTCCGTGAAACCGTTCCGGATGTTCTTCAGGTGATCGGGGAAGATAAAAACGGAGAAGTGATGGCAGTACAGCATAAAACGTACCCGGTATATGGACTGCAGTTCCATCCGGAATCCATTCTCACACCGCAGGGACGCATCATTCTTGAAAACTTTTTAGATTTATGATGCCTACGGATTATTCCGTGCGTCGCACTCCCACAATATACAGGAGGAAATTTACCATGATAAAAGAAGCTATTTACAAACTGATCAACCACGAAGATCTTACATATGAAGAATCACTCGCTGTTATGGGCGAAATGATGGACGGCACCGCAACTCAGGCTCAGATGGGTGGATTTCTGACTGCACTGCGTATGCAGGGGGAAACCATTGACGAGATCACTGCTTTTGCCACGGTTATGCGTGAAAAAGGTGTCAAACTTCACCCGGAACGTGATGTCATGGAAATTGTCGGAACCGGCGGAGATGAAGTCGGAACTTTCAACATTTCCACAACTTCTGCTTTCGTTGTTGCCGCTGCCGGAATTCCGGTTGCAAAGCACGGAAACCGCAGTATTTCCAGCCGAAGCGGAGCTGCCGATGTACTTGAAAACCTTGGTGCAAAAATGGATCTGACAGCCGAACAGAACGAAACCGTTTTAAAGAAAACCGATATGTGCTTTATGTTCGCTCCGGTTTATCATTCTTCCATGCGTTACGCTGCTCCTGTCCGCAAAGAACTTGGCGTTCGTACCGTATTTAATATCTTAGGTCCTCTGTCCAATCCGGCGGCCGCCAAAATGCAGCTTCTCGGTGTTTACGACAAAGATCTTGCACCGGCTCTGGCTCAGGTTCTTTCCAATCTTGGTGTTACTCGCGGCGTGGCTGTCTGCGGCGATGACGGACTGGATGAGATTACCCTGACCGGTAAAACTTACGTCAATGAAATCCGAAATGGTGAAATCATTTCTTATACGATTACCCCGGAACAATTCGGTTTAAAGAGCTGCGAGCTTTCCGAACTGATCGGTGGCACACCAAAAGAAAACGCTGAAATTACCCGCCGTATTCTGACCGGTGAGGAAACTGGACCAAAGCGTGACGTCATCCTGATGAATGCCGGCATGAGCCTCTATCTTGGCATCGACGGCATCACCCTTGCAGAAGGTATTGAAAAAGCAAAAGAAATGATCGACAGCGGAAAAGCTTACTCAAAGCTTCAGGAATTTGTCAAAGCTACACAGGAGGCTTAATTTATGATTTTGGAACAGATTGCGGCAGCTACCAGACTTCGCCTGATCGAGGAAAAGAAGCTGGTTTCCCCGGAAGAAATGAAAGAAAAAGCTCTCGCCCTTGCAGCAGATGAGACTTTTCCATTTGAAAAAATGTTGAAAGAACCTGGTATTCATTATATTTGTGAAGTCAAAAAAGCTTCTCCATCCAAAGGTCTGATTGCAGAAGATTTTCCATATCTGCAGATTGCAAAAGAATACGAAGCAGCCGGTGCAGATGCCATCTCCTGCCTGACAGAGCCGAAATATTTTCTCGGAAAGAAAGAATATTTAAAAGCGATCACAGATGAAGTTTCCATCCCGGTTCTGCGAAAAGATTTTACCGTAGACGAATATCAGATTTACGAAGCGAAAACACTCGGTGCAGGCGTTGTTCTTCTGATCTGTGCACTGCTTGATACCGAAACGATCCGCTCTTATATTGAAATCTGCGACCGACTCGATTTGTCCGCACTGGTCGAAGTTCACGATGAAAACGAAATGGATTCTGCGATCAAAGCCGGTGCCAGAGTGATCGGTGTAAACAACCGAAACTTAAAAGATTTCACGGTAGATATCTCCAACAGCACCCGCCTGAGAAGTCTTGCTCCGGAAAATGCACTTTTCGTGGCAGAAAGCGGGATCAAAACAGCGAAAGATATTCAGGTATTAAAAGATGCCGGTGTAAATGGTGTGCTGATCGGTGAAACACTGATGCGAAGTCCCGACAAAGCTGCCATGCTTGCAGCCCTCAATGGAGGAGCCTTATGACAAAGATCAAAATCTGCGGTCTGAAACGCACAGAAGATATTTCTTATGTCAATGAACTGCTTCCCGATTTTGCCGGATTTGTTTTCGCAAAAAGCAGCCGACAGGTCGATGCAAAAAAAGCAGCAGAATTAAAAAAACAGCTTTCGCCAAAGATCAAAGCAGTCGGTGTTTTCGTCAATGCCGAACCGGAATTTATCGCCAAATTATATCAAAAACAAATCATTGATCTTGCACAGCTACACGGCGATGAAACCGCAGATTACATTCATAGATTAAAAAATTTATGCCCTTCCCTCCCGCTGATCAAAGCCGTTCGCGTACAAAGCACAAAGCAGATCCTGGAGGCAGAAAAGCTTCCATGCGATTATCTGCTGCTCGATACCTGGCAGAAGGATTCTTACGGCGGAAGCGGCAAAACATTTGACCGTTCCCTAATTCCACCGCTTGCGAAACCATGGTTTTTAGCCGGCGGACTGAATACAGAAAACATTGCAGAAAGTATTGCTCAGTGTCATCCGTGGGCGGTCGATGTGAGCAGTGCCGTTGAGACAAACAGTGTAAAAGACAAAGAAAAAATCAAAACATTCATTGATCATGTACGAAGATAAAACATTGTATTATATATAGAAAGGATTCACTTATGAGCAAAGGAAGATTTGGAGAATACGGCGGACAGTACATCCCGGAAACACTGATGCCCGCTGTTCAGGAAGTAGAAGAAGCTTACAACAAATACAGCAAAGATCCGGAATTTATCGCAGAGCTGGATGACCTGCTGAAAAATTATGCGGGAAGACCTTCTCTGCTCTATGAAGCAAAAAAAATGACCGAGGATCTCGGCGGTGCAAAAATTTATCTGAAACGTGAAGACTTAAACCACACAGGAGCACACAAGATCAACAACGTACTCGGTCAGGTTCTTCTGGCAAAAAAAATGGGCAAAACCCGTGTCATCGCAGAAACCGGTGCCGGACAGCACGGTGTTGCAACTGCTACCGCTGCTGCTCTGATGGGACTGGAATGTGAGATCTTCATGGGCAAAGAAGATACCGACCGTCAGGCACTGAATGTATTTCGTATGGAACTGCTCGGTGCAAAAGTGCACGCTGTCACAAGCGGCACAATGACTTTAAAAGATGCCGTAAATGAAACAATGCGTGAATGGAGCAAACGTATGGATGACACGCTTTATGTACTTGGTTCTGTCATGGGACCTCATCCATTCCCGACAATTGTCCGTGATTTCCAGAAAATTATCGGAGAAGAAATCAAAGAACAGCTGATAGAAAAAGAAGGCCGTCTGCCGGATGCCGTGATTGCCTGCGTCGGAGGCGGAAGCAATGCCATCGGTACTTTTTATGAATTCATCCCTGATAAAGAAGTCGCCCTGATCGGCTGCGAAGCAGCCGGACTTGGCATTGATACCCCGAAACATGCCGCCACGATCGCCAAAGGAAGCACCGGTATTTTCCATGGCATGAAATCTTTGTTCTGCCAGGACGAATACGGTCAGATCACACCGGTTTATTCTATTTCTGCCGGACTTGACTACCCTGGAATCGGCCCGGAACATGCGATGCTTGCAAAAGAAGGTCGTGCACAGTACGTTTCCATCACCGATGAAGAAGCTGTTAATGCATTTGAATATCTTTCCCGCACCGAGGGAATCATTCCGGCGATCGAGAGTTCTCACGCCGTTGCCTACGCAATGAAACTGGCACCGACTATGGATAAAGATAAGATCATCGTAATTACTATTTCAGGACGCGGCGACAAAGACGTGGCTGCCATTGCACGATACAGAGGAGTGGATATCTATGAGTAATATATATAAGGCATTCGAAAATAAAAAAGCATTTATCCCTTTTGTAACAGGTGGGGATCCAGACCTTGAAACCACAAAAAATCTGCTGATCGCCATGGAAAAATCCGGCGCCGACCTGATCGAGATCGGTATCCCGTTTTCCGATCCGATCGCCGAAGGCCCGGTCATCCAGGAAGCGAGCCAGAGAGCACTCGCTGCAGGATGCACCACCGATAAATTGTTTGATATGGTAAAAGAAGCCCGCCAGAGAGTAAAAATTCCGATGGTGTTTATGACCTATATCAACCCAGTCTATACCTACGGAAAAGAACGCTTCATGAAACGCTGCGTAGAATGCGGCATTGATGGAATCATCGTTCCGGATCTTCCTTATGAAGAAAAAGAGGAGCTTTCCGGTGTCTGCGAATCATACGGCATCGACCTGATCTCCCTGATCGCACCGACCTCCCACGAACGCATCCGTATGATTGCAAAAGAAGCGAAAGGATTTGTCTACTGTGTATCTTCACTTGGTGTAACCGGCGTTCGAAGTGAGATTAAAACGGATGTTGCAAAAATGGTAGAAATGGTGAAAGAAGTAAATGATATCCCGGCTGCCATCGGATTCGGTATCTCCACCCCGGAACAGGCAAAAAAAATGGCATCCGTATCAGACGGAGCCATCGTAGGATCTGCGATTGTAAAAATTGTGGCGAAGTACGGAAAAGAATGTATTCCGGAAGTCGAAAAATATGTGAAAGAGATGAAAGCGGCTGTGGAGATTTGAATGTGCAAATGAACGAATTCCCCGAAGGGCACGTAAAAGTGCCTTCTTGGGAATTGTTCATTTGCACATCTCAAAAAGCCCGCTCAACGGCTTTGCAAACTCCCCGCTTTTTTCGACATCCAGCGTACAGATCACTTTGTCGCACTTCTTGATCCATTCTTTTGCTTTCTGTATTTCTTTTTCTTCAATCCTGCCAAATGGTTTCACGGAGATCACTTCTGTCGCCAGTGCTTTTGCCGCGGGATAATCCAGATCGTTTTCCCACAGAATCCCCGTCACAAACGGCACTCGCTCTCTCTGTAATTTTCGAAAGACTGCTGTACCGGTTCCGTTTCCTGCGATCACAAAAACTTTCGGCTCTCCTTCTGTTTTCGGAAGTTCGAGATCTCCGGTGCGTTCATCATAAGAACCTGTTGTCATCTGATAAAGCTGTGGGATGTAGCCCTGCGTAAAAATTTCTTCCGGTGTTCCAAATCGATCTACTTTGTCTCCTCTGACGCAGGCTATTTTATCGGAAATACGTCCTGCCAGGTCCAGTTCATGCAAGGACATGATTACGGAAAGATTTCGTTCCCTGGACATATTCTGGATGATGGATAAAAATTCCAGCTTATAGCGGATATCCAGAAAAGAGGTCGGCTCATCCAGAATGATGATATCCGGCTGCTGGCAGATTGCTCTCGCCAGCATTACCCGCTGTTTCTGGCCGTCACTCGTTTTTGAAAAATCACGGTCAGCAAGCTCGTGGATGTGCACCAGTTCCATTGCCTCATCTACCAGTTTCCAGTCTTCTTTTGAGAGTACACCGAACTTCCCGGTATATGGATAACGTCCGGTCGCAACCACTTCTTTGCAGGTCATCATTTCCGGTCTTACCCGTTCTGTCAGCACAACCGAAAGTTTTCTGGAAAGCTCTTTTCCGCTGATTTGTTCCGTCTCTTTTCCATCCAGCACAACGACTCCGCCAAGCGGTTTCAGCTGTTTTATGATGCTTCTCAGGATCGTCGTTTTTCCCGCTCCGTTCGGTCCGATCAACGTCAGGATTTCTCCCTTTTTCAGACTGATCTTGATATTTTTTATGAGCGGAACGCCGTGATAGCCGACGGTCAGACCTTCCGTATAAAAATAATATTCTTCCATATGCTATTCCGCCTTTTCTAAATCAAAAATTCAAAAATATTTCTGACATTCTTGCTGCAAGATATACCTTATGCATTGCATGAACTGTTCCATGATTCCTGATTTCACACTTTTTCTTTTTTTCTGTGAATCATAATATAGATTACCACCGGTGCCCCAAATACCGCTGTGATCGTACTGATGGAAAGTTCTGTCGGAGCAAACATGATTCTTGCCAAGAGGTCACAGAGCAGGCAGAACACAGATCCGCCAAGGAAACACGCGGGTATCATGATGATCGGTTTTGCGGTGCCGAATAAATTTTTAACCAGATGCGGAACAGCAATTCCGACAAAGGATACCGGTCCTGCAAAGGCTGTCACACAGGCTGACAGAATACTGGATAACAGCACGAGCAGTATGCGAAACAGCTGTACATTCAGTCCCATATTCTGGGCATAAGATTCTCCCATCTGATAGGCACTGATCGGTTTTGACATCAGAAAAACGCAGATCGAAGTGATCCCGACAACGATCGCCATGATCACTACATTATCCCAGGTAATCCCGGAAAAACTTCCTTTTGACCAGTTATGCAGATTGACAATATCGGCATCGTCCGCAAATGTTACCACAAAATCGGTAATCGCAGAACAGATATATCCGATCATAACGCCGCTGACGATCAGCATCGACATCTGATCGGTCACTTTCGACATCAGGATCACAAATCCCATACAGATCATGGAACCAACAAAAGCTGCCATGATCATCACCCAGGAACTTAAATGCAGGGCATTTCCAAGGGAAGCTACCATGACAAGTGCCACGACCAGTTTTGCTCCGGAGGAAATTCCCAGTGTAAACGGTCCGGCGATCGGATTATGAAAAAAAGTCTGCAAAAGATATCCTGACAATGCCAGCCCGCCGCCTAGGATTGCCGCTGCCATTGCTCTCGGAAAACGGATTCCCATCACAATATCCGTAAAGGTTTCATCCGCTCCATTTCCCCACAGCATTTTCGGTATCTCCGAAACCGGTATATTTACACTTCCGATGCATATATTCAAAACCAAAAATAAAAATAATAAAGCTGCAAGAATGATAAATGCAGCACCATATCTGCTTTTTTTCATCGTATCACTCCACCTTATACAGATAAGTCAGGTCTGCATCGTCTCCGGTCAGCATTTTTCGAATATCGGATGTGATTGTCCCAAGTTCCATTGTTGACTGATAGAGATTCTTGGTCGTGCAGTATACATGTCCTTCTTTCACCGCTTTGAATTTCTCAAGCAGCGGGCTTTTTGCCAGAAGATCCTGCATAGAAGACAATTCTCCTTCTATTGTACTATTATAAATAATATAGTCTGCATCTTTTGCTCCGGCATAAAATTCTTCCATCTGAAGGGAAACTGTAGATGTCGCTTCCTCCTCGTCACCTAGATCATCAAAAATATAGCTTCCGCCGGCAAGTTCAATCATTTTCGGCAGATAATCCGCACTTTTTCGCACATTTGCTTCCCCATTTGTCGTGATATAGAAAAATGCCACCGTTTTTCCGGTTGCATCCTGATCACTCACCTGTTCAAACGCTTTCGCTTCTGCATCAAACGCCTGCTCTGCCTGATCTTCATGCCCGGTCAGCAGCCCGTAAAGTTTGACCCATTCAGTACGTCCGAGCGGATTTGTCTCATAGCTGGAATGATCGACCAGAACCGGAATATTAAATTTTTCCATCTGCTCTTTTACTTCCGGTGTATGCAGAATCATGGTATTCTCGATGGCAAGCCCACAGTTTTCATTCAATATCATCTCATAGTCCGGGGCTGAATATTTCCCGGCATAAATAATATCCCCATCTTCCATGGCTTTTTTCGCCTCTTCTATGTACCAGCCATCTGCTTTCAGCGAGCTGAATCGAACCGCATCCAGTGCATCTGTCGCCACAAACATATCCATCGCCGCCGAAGCCGCCAGATAAATATTCTGGATCGGCTGCTGCAGCACCGTGATATCCTTATCCATATCTTCCGGCACAGATTCTCCTTCCGGTACGATCAGATATTTCCCGTCATCTGCGATCGTGACAAGTGCATAATCATTCTGATAATAATCCACCGCAAACATCTTTGCGTACTCCAGTTCCATGCTGTGGTCGTATGTCAGATCCTTGCTGATATCAGTATTTCGCTTTTCAATCGTATCCTGTTTTTGCGATGCACAGCCTGCCAGCATCAGGCAGAATGCAACACCGAATACCCCCATTATTTTCTTCATTTCTTTTCCTTTCGTCTCATCCTGGTAACAGCCGGTATGAACACAGCCACTGCAACTGCAATCCATAATGCGATATTTACCGATCCACTCATACCTGATCCGGAGCCGGACGCTGTCACGGTGTCTGATGCAAAGGTCAGCGTATATTCGATTTCATGCGGTACACTCATCGCAGTCGTATCTGCCATTACCGTCATCGGTTTATCAAATTCTGCAACCGGAACCTCAAAAACAGAATTTCCTTCCGTATTGACCGGAAGAAATTTTTCACCGTCAACCAGCATATAGTCATAATGTGAACTGCTCCATTTAATCTCAGCTGTTACTTTTCCATCTTTTACCGAAATGTCAGTCGGAGAATCGATCGTTGCTCTTCCGCTTCCGCCTTCCATCGTAACTTCTGCGGTGTATTCACCGTCTTTTAAATTTAGTTCCTCTGCTGTCATGATTTCTCCTTTTCAAGATAAAAAGCTGCTGCAAAATATGTAGATACATATCGCAGCAGCTTTTCGCAAAATCTGATATTTTTTATTCTTCTGCTTTTACCGGATTGGAAACGCTGACTTTATGGTCATACCATTTTCCTTTTGTTCCGATCAGTGCCAGATCAAATTCCTCGTCGATAGCCGGAACAGGAACATCAAATGCATTCACTTCTTCTGCCGGTTCACCGTCATTATAATCTACGGTTTCCACAACCGGCTGCAGCAGTTCTGCTCCATCTTTCTGTGCATCTTCTGCAAGTCCCGGATACAGATTTACAATGTTTGTAGAACGCAGCGTGATATGAATGGTCATCTTTCCGTCTTTTACGGTCAGAGTTCCTTTTCCATCATACATTTCATTGACCTGGAACATACTGCTGTCTGTATTAAAATCAGCCGTGTAAGTTCCATCTTCCAGTGTTGCAGCGGCTTCTGTTGCCTCTGTGTCTGCGGTCGTTTCTGCTGCACTCTCCGCCTCCTGTGTTTCTTCGGTCTGTACCTGTGTTTCAGAAGCTGCCTCTGTCTGTGCAGCACTCTGTGTTTCTGTCTGGCTTGCTGCCAGCCAACTGCCAGTGCACATAAGTGCCATTAATCCTGCTAATGTAATGATTCTTTTCTTCATTTTGTTCCTGTCCTTCTATTTTGCTTCTTTTTTCAAGAATACCTCTGACATTCCTGCTGCGAGGTACACCTCATGTATTACTTATTACTCGTTTATAGCATCTGCTGTATGAGCAACGTAGAGATCCTGGATTGCTTTGATCTCACCCAGACCTGCGATCTGTGTATCAATGCTGTCAAATTTTCCGGATGCCTCAAACTGGCTCTTCCAGGAATCGTCATCATCGCCTGCCATATCGTTGTTTGCATGATCTCCAGCAACAACCATCAGCGGACGAAGGATTACTTTTTTGTATCCTGCTGCAGATACAGCTTTGATCACTTCTTCGCATGCTGTCTCTTCCGGTTCGCCTTCAACGGTTCCGATAAATACATTTTCATAACCAAGCTCTTTCATCTGAGCCTGCATCTGGCTGTAAGAAACTTTTGCTGTATGAGAAGTTCCATGTCCCATAAATACAAATGCAACGCCATCTTCTTTTGCTGCATCCAGGGAATCATAATTTGCTGTTGCTACTGCTTCAGAAGTGATTGCTTCTGCTACTGCTTTTTTATCATCGTTTACAGTATCTGCATCATCTCCGACCTCACCCAGCAGCGGTTCTGCTACTTTTACAGATTCAAATTTATCTTTATATGCATCTACGGCATCCATCAGTTCGTCATACTCTGCACCATGCATCAGATGTGTAGGCTGAATAACCAGATTTTTAACGCCATTATTTACGGCACGTTCCAGAGCCTGATCCATGTTGTCGATGTGCTCATCATCACGAGCCTGGATGTGATTGATAATGATCTGTGCTGTGAATGCTCTTCTTACAGACCAGTCCGGATTTGCAGCCTGCAATGCATCTTCAATACCTTTGATATCAGCAACACGGCTGTCATTGAAAGAAGTACCAAAGCTTACAACCAGGAGTTCGTTTTCACCGATCTCATCACCATTGCGCGGATCATCTTTGGATGCATCACCGGTATCTCTTCCGAAATAATCCGGATCAGCTTCTTCGCCTTCAACCAGTTCTTTCTGAGCATCTGTCAGAGCATCCCATGCTTCTTTTGCTTCTTTACACTGCTCGTCTGTGTTCTCATTTCTTTCCTGAACATAAATTGCATCGATCAGAGCTGCTACTTTATCTGCTGCTGCCTGATCATCTTCTGCTTCCGTAGCTGCTGCTGTTTCAGAAGCTGCCTCGGTTGTTGCCGCTTCGGTAGCTGCTGCTGTCTCGGTTACTGCAGTTGTCTCTGTCGGAGCAGTTGTCTCTGCTGTTTTGCTTCCGCATCCTGCCAGCATAGATGCTGTAATTGTTGTTACACATAAAATCGTTACCAGTTTTTTCTTCATTTGCCTTTCCTCCCAAAATAATACTTTTATTTGAAACAAATAAGATTTGGGAGAAAAAGAAAATCCAACGAACACACGTCGTTGGACTGTATACTGGATAACAACAGCCAAACCAGAATTTCTTCGGCTTCGCTGTTTCTATTTCAATTCGGTACAATCAATCCTCGTGACCTGGAATATCTATTCCCCGCACCACAGTCTGGCAGGTCTCCTGGCTTACAGTTTTAACGCACATTGCTGCCTTCCCGATATCTCAGTGGCATAATAAGCAATGCACTCCTGTTTACAGTGACGAGATCGCACGGGTCTTTCACCTGTTTCCCTATTCTCCGCCTTGCGGCGACAACCCAGCTGCTTCTTATTCTATTTCAAATATTCGTTCCTAACAGTCCGATAATTACTCTATAACCTATCATTTATATCTGACTGTTATTTACATTTCCAAATTATAGCATAAATTTTAAAATAATCAACTGTTTTATGTTATTTTAACTCAAGGCACAACCATAAAAAACAATTATCTATATCAATTCCCGTTACTACCATAATATCGATAAATCTGATTCATACCTCACTTTTTCTTCCTTTTTTACTTAGCTATTTATTAATAATTCTTCTATTTTACAGGTATGTTTTTTTGTTATTTTATCATATGAAATCCCCACTGCCAGAATATTTTGCGGGTATTGTCTGTGTTCTCCCAGTTTTCCTTTGAAACGTAATATATAATCTTTTTCTTTAATCTGTTTGATAGCTTCTTCTGGTGTCTGATCCACTTTTAATTCCAATATGATGCCCTTATCTTCATATCTGACAGGATAAAAAATAAAGTCCACAAATCCTTTTCCAGCTTTATCTTCTCTTTCTATCCTATAAAAATCTCTTGCAGAAAGATAAACCAGATTTACAATCGCCGATAATTCCACCTCATTATTATAAGATAAGATTGGCGTTTCCGTATTATGTGCATATTGCAAAATTTCAGCCATAGTATCTGTATCTTTATTTAAAGTCGCCTGTAACATTTTATTAGAAATATTTGCAAGTCTGTATATATATCCCAGGGATTTTTCCTTTTTCATCATAGATGCATAGCTTCCCTGTAACTCTTTATTTGGAATAAACACGCAGCCATTATCATACGTCAATAATCCATAAACAACCATCGCCGAATATATTTCTTCCTTTGTATCGAGCTGCTGTGCCGTTGCTGCATATTCCTCAATACCCGATGGTATTTTTTCTCCTGCAAACATGAGAACCAGATCTTCCTGTACGTCATCTATATTGTTTTTAACATAGCTGAATACGGAATCATATTTTCCTGAGCTGACCCAGTAATTTGACAGCTGATTATCGGACAATGCACATACAACCGAACGCGGATTATACAATCTCTGACCGGATGCTGTGTGATAACCGTCATACCATTCCCTCAAGCCCTCTCGGTCAATTTGAGGCTTTTTTGTATTCTGAAGATATTTTTCATACAACTTATCTACTTCTTCATCTGAAAATCCAAAATACTCACTGAAACGAATACGTGTTGCCATATTATATTCCAGAAACATATTCAATTCCGATCCGTCGGAATATTTTGCAATCGGCAACACCCCTGTCATATAGGCAAGCTCAACATAACTCTGTCCTTTTAATAATAATTTCAAAAAAAGCAGATAGTCTTCTCTGTTCTTTTCTGTCATAAATGACATGTGAAATACCGCATCCCATTCATCCATAACAAAAATAAATTTCTTTTTTGTTTCATTGAATATTTTCGAAAAAATATCCCATATAGCATCTTCCTGCTTTAAATACAAATCCGAATATTTTTCTCTTAAATCATAATATATTCCCTCTTCAATGCGAGAAATATATTTTTTATAGCTATCACATTCTTTCGGCATTTCACTGAAATCAATATATACCACATCATGTTTATTTAAATGCTCTTTATATTTTGGATATTCTGAAATTTTAAGTCTGTCAAAAATATCAGAACCGCCCTCCGATTTTTCAAAAAAAGATGCTATCATATTCGCCATAACCGTTTTTCCAAAACGCCTTGGTCTTGTGATACAGAAAAATCTCTGTTCCTGTTCCAGAGCCGGTATTAATTCTTCCAGCAGCTCTGTTTTGTCTACAAAATAAAGACCTTTCGTAATTGTTTTGTATTTATCATATGGCTCAATACTGTTTAAAAACATTCCCATATCAATTCCCCCGAAAATCCCCTTTTCTCTGCTGACTTAATCTTATCAAAAATTCTTATTCCTGTAAATCAGAAGGTTCTTTTCTGAACTTCTCTGCATCCAGTGTCTTGATCACCTTCGCCGGATTTTCAACTGCTACCACATTATCCGGAATATCTTTCACGACAACACTTCCGCCGCTGATCACAACATTGTTTCCGATCGTAACACCCAGCATAACGTGTACACCGGCTCTTTTCTTTTACAGATTTATCCCCTTCATTCACACATGAAAAAGATATTGTTTCTATTATATCGTTTTCTCTGAAAAACGAAAATACTTTTTTGTAACCTTTTTCCCTGCTGATTTGTATTATAATTGAAAGCACCTTGATCAAGGACTTGCAATTTTTACGATTCAGGCAGCAAATACTTCAATCTGCAATGAATTGTTATCAAATTGTAACTGTTCAGAGCCAAGCAAAATTTCAAAAAACAGGTATAAAATGCTTGCATTTTTAAAACTGTTTTTGAAATTTTATTTGGCGGATACGCCACACCGACGAAATGCGTAGCATTTTGGAGGTTGGCTCTGAACAGTTACATCAAATTTTATATTTTAGGAGTACTCATGAGACAACCTGTACAGGAACTGATCGAACGCTATCAGAACAATCTCTACGCCATCGCCTTTAACATCTGTAAAAATCAGGCAGATGCAGAAGATGTTGTTCAGGATACATTGATCCAGTATTACACGACAAGCAAAGATTTTGAAGATGAGCAGCATATCCGTGCGTGGCTGATCCGTATCGTGATCAATAAAGCGAAAAATACAACGCTTGCTTTCTGGCGGCGTAACAGACGTTCGCTGGAGGATTATATAGAAACGTTAACTTTTGAAAATCCGGAATCTGAGAATTTATTCGAGGAAGTTCTGAAACTTCCTGAAAAATATCGCATCGTTATTCATTTATTTTATTATGAAGATTATTCCGTCAGGGAAATCGCCGATATTTTAAAGCTCTCGGAAAGCAACGTAAAAACACGCCTGTCACGCGGACGCTCTCTTCTGAAAACAGCACTGAAGGAGGAATGGGAAAATGACGAATAAAGAAAAATACAAACAGGCCTTTTCGGTTTTGCATACCTCCGATATCTCTGAAGGGGAGGTCAAATATATGGCAAAATTAAAAAAACAGCAGAAAATGAAACTTGCGGCGGCTGCAATCGCAGTCTGCGTGATCGTTGGCGGAACAGGAACGGCTTACGCAGCAAATGTCGGCGGAATCCAGCGAACTATCCAGCTTTGGATGCACGGTGACCAGACAAGTGCCACTCTCGATTTAAATACCGACAACGGTTCTTATTCTCTTGAATACAAAGATACCGACGGAAACACCGTCACTCAAGGCGGAGGCGGTGTTGCCTTCGATGCAGACGGAAACGAACGTCCTCTGACCGAAGACGAAATTATGGAGGAACTGAACGCACCGGACGTAGAATATCTCGATGATGGCAGTGTATGGATTTATTATAAAAATCAGAAAATAGAGATCACCGACAAATTCGACAAGGACAATGTCTGCTATGTCAAAATCGAAAACGGCGATGAAACAATTTACATGACCGTTAAATATCAGAATGGATATAGTACTTCCCCTGATAAATATCCGGATCCACGCAGTTTTAATTAGTCTTCAATTTTTAACCTGAATTCTGAAACCAATTATTTTTATCAAATCAAGCGGATATTCGCAATCCGCTTTGCTACTTCCTTGATTTGGTTAAATTTCAAAAAATGTGCAGGCTTTGAGTTTTCCTCTGCCTGCACATTTTTATGTTTCCTCTCGCTTACGGTTTTCTGCTTTCTGTCTGTTGCTTATTTGACTTTTACAGAAAAGCTTCCGGTGCTCCTTTTTCAAGGATCCATCCAGTACCACTTGATTCAAAATCATCTTTTTGAGGATAATAATATCCCCTTATTCCATAATCAACAACTAAACTTACAAGAACCACTAACACTATTACTATAAATTGTTTTTTCATTATTTAATTTTATTGGCTGCGATCCCGCCTTTTTTGAAGATTCTTACATAAGCTGCTTTTTTGTTCTTTGGCACTCTAACCGTTATCTTCTTTGAAACGCCCTTAAATGCTGATTTTCCAACGGTTTTCAGTGTTTTTACTTTCTTCAGGTTTACGGCCTTTAAGTTCTTATCTCCTGAGAAAGCACTCTGTCCGATGGTCTTCAGTTTGTTTCCGTTTACCGTAACGGTTTTCAGTTTCGTGCAATTTGCAAATGCCTTCTTTCCGATCTTTTCTACGTTGCTGCCGATGCTTACGGAAGTTACTTTTTTATTGCCTTTCAGGGCATTGGCTGCAATAGCGGTTACTTTATAAGTTTTACCGTTTGCTTTGATGTTTTTTGCGATTTTCACGCTGCTCTTTGCTTTGCCTTTTGCAGTCATGTTTTTCACTTCAACCGTATCATTTCCGGTAACTTTGTAGTTAAAGATACCGGATGCATCTGCGATCACGCTGCCGATTGCCGGGGTCTGGCTGTTGTTATTTCCATTATTACCGTTGTTGTTGTCGTTATTATTATCCGGTTTCTTTGCTTCCAGTGCTTTCATGGCGATGTCTAATGCATCTGCAGCATCTTTCAGCTGTTTTGCAGTTGCTGTTTCAGAAGCATTTACTGTCTCTGCAGCACTCTTTGCTTTTGCAAAATTTGCCCAGCTTTCTTTTGTGTAATCTGCTTCTTTCTTTTCTGCCGCCTGTGCAATCTTTGTCTGTACTTCCATTTTGCCGGAGGCTTTTACTTCATCGAGTTTGCCCAGTGCTTTCTTTAAAGCATCGTCTGCTTCTTTGATTTCCAGTTTGGTTACTTTTTCTTTCTGTGCAACTTCTTTTGCTTTTGCGATTGCCTCTGCGATACCGGACTTGGCAAAAGTTCCTTCCGGATAATCTTTTTCCAGATAAGTTCTCTCTGCAACCTGTGCATCGGTACTTAAGATCGCTTTATCGTTTACTGCTGCCGGCTCATCGCATACGATATTGTATGTCACACCGTCAATCACCGTTGTGGTTCTTCCGATCTCGTTTGCTTTGATTGTCACGGTTGCTTCCGTCGGTGTTATTCGTTTCTCTGCTGCTCCAAGAAGTTTTGTCTGATTTCCTGTTCCATTCGTTGGGTAGAGAACAATAACATGGTCTTTATTGTCTTTATTAAAGATATTGGCGATCAGATATTTTTTACCGGAAGTAACTTTTGATACTCTCTGATATCCCGGAACAATATCTCCTGCTTCTGCTTTGTCCTTTTTCTCAAGCAGAACCACCTCATAGGTTCCAGCTGTAAAGCTTGCATTATAGAGTCTGTTTGCGTTGAAGTCCATGTTTGTATAATAGAAAATTACATATCGTTCTCCGTTTTCTTTGCAGATACGGAAAGTATCACTGCCATCTGTCGGCGTTACCAGCATATTATTTTTTGCTGCTGCACTGAAAAATGAATTTGCACCGCTTTCATTGGTGAGATATACCTTTTTATTTTCATTATATACTGCATACACATTTGCTGTTCCGGTTGAAGTAAAGGTAAACTCTGCATCTGTCAGATTCAGTGATATATCATTTTTTGCTGCAAAACTGCTCAGGTCAGAATTATTGTTTGCTATATGTGCATACATCGGCACAACTTCTTTTTCTACACCATCTACTTTTGCATAATTTACATCTGCAACCTTTTGATCTGCTTCCGTCGTAATACCTGTTTTATGTTCTTCTGCCACCTGGTAAGACCTTGTATAAGTTTCATTTCTAGTAAGTTCTACGCCAAGCTCTAAATCATTTATATAACCATCTGCCGCAAGCTGGGCGATATCATAATTATCATAGCGTATGCTTCCTCCGCCATTTTCCCAGAGAAGTCCTACCGTTCCGTTTTTCAGCTCTGACATACAGGAATACTGATAAGTGCCGCTGTTTACTGAATAGCTGTTTTTTAAAGTCAGCGTCTTGTCTTCTTCTACCAGAAATGTAAATATTTTACCGTTTGCTCGTCCACTTCCGCCCGGGGCAGCTACCAGGATTGCCTGTTTTCCATCAATCGTTTTAGAATAATTGATCGCTGTCACATTACAGGTTGATGTACAAGAAACGCCTGTCTTGACCGGCTTTGTAAATACATAATCACCGGATGTATTTCTTACTGCATCTGAATAGCAGACCACTCCCTGTCCGCTTCTGAAGAACATACGCAATGTTCCGTCTGAAAGCTCTACGACTTCACTTTCGGATGACCAGTAACCACCTGCGGCTGCTCCTGGTACGTCATTGGATCTTTCCCATGTTTTTCCATTATCATCAGACCAGATAATGCTTGCATTTTCTTCCCCATCGCCATGATCATAGAATGGAATGACGATCGTACCATCTGAAGTCAGTACCCCCTGCCCCGGAGATACCAGCAGTGCTGTCTCTTTTGTCGGACGTTTGATCTGTGGATTCAGGATTTCCGGATCTGTCCAGGTAAATCCATCATCGTATGTTTTTGCATACATCATATATCCGGTATTGTATACATGCAATGCAGATCCTTTATAGAAAATATTCTGCTGAATATCAGTATTGGAATTAACCTGTTTCTGTGTCAGGGTATCTTTATACTCTCCATTTTCTACTTTATACAGGTTGTACCACTTATCCACGCCATATCCTGTTTCCGAATGATCGGATCGTTTTAAAATTTTTGCATATCCGTTCTCATCCCAGTCCCCTACATAATAAGCATAAGTTGTGGCATCGTCATCTTTTGGCTGTGTGTTTACATTGTCATAATTATCCGTTACTGCCAGATAATCTTTTCCGTTTACTTTAACATAACCGGTTCCTTCTCCCGGAGCTTTATAACCGCCCATTGTCGTTACGCCGGTTGGGTTTACATCGGCAATACAATAAATTTCTCCGTCTTTTCCCTGTACCAGTGCCGGATCGATGATCGTAGTTGCCGTATTGCCGATATAACCATCGCTGTCCGGAAAATACAGCGGGAATGAATAATTCCAGGTCTTACCATTATCGGTTGATACAGAAGCGATCGTATCCAGTCCGCCGCCGTCACCGGTTGTAGAATATCTCGCATCCGCTGCTGCCAGAAGATTTCCCTTCTGCGTAACGATAAATGCCGGGATACGGAAATACTGACTTCCCGCTGTTCTCTCTGCAAACGGCTGGTTCTGTGTTACATGCTCTGCTGTCGTGTTGATCGGACCTGCTTTCAGCAAGTCTGCTGCGTCTGCTTTCGCTGCCGGAAACACAGCTACTGCAAGACCACAAACAAGAGCTGTTCCAAGCCCCTGTTTCCACAGTTTTCTTTTTTCGTTCTTTTTCATAGTTTCCTCCTTATTTTCCCTCCTGTGATTATTCAATTTTACTATATTTTTACTGTTTTGTCCAGCAAAAAAAACCTTCCTACAGCACTTGCATGCTATAGAAAGGTTCGCCGCTCTTTTTATAATCTTTATATTCTCAAATTTTGATTAGTCCTGAACGTATGGCATAAGAGCGATGTGACGTGCTCTCTTGATAGCTACTGTCAGAGCTCTCTGATGTTTTGCACAGTTTCCTGTGATTCTTCTCGGAAGGATTTTTCCTCTTTCAGAGACATATCTCTTCAGTTTGTTTACATCCTTGTAATCGATTTCGTTGTTTTCTTTACCACAGAAAACGCAGACTTTTTTTCTTCTGCGTCCGCCTCTTCTCTTCATCGGAGAATCTGGTCTTTCAGATTTATTGTAAGCCATTGCTGTAAACCTCCTTTAATGTCTAGTTAAACGGTAATTCTTCGTCAATACCGTCCGGGATATTCATAAATCCATCGCCGCTGGCTGCACTCGGTTCCGGTCTTGCAGGTGTATAGTTATTTCCATTTGCCTGAGACGCAGCTTTGCTTTCAGCAAACTCCTGATCCTCTACTACTACATCTGTAGTGTAAACCTTGTTGCCATCTCTGTTGGTATAGCTTCCTGTCTGGATACGACCTGTAACGACTACCTTCAGTCCCTGATGGAAATACTTCTCCGCAAACTCTGCACTGCGTCCGAACGCTACACAGCTGATAAAATCAGCGGTTGCTTCGCCATCGCGTTTGTTGAATCTGCGATCTACAGCCAATGTATATCTTGCAACTGATGTGCCGCTCTCCCCTGCGGAATAACGAACATCCGGATCTCTGGTCAAACGTCCCATTAAAATAACTTTATTCATTCTAAATCTCCTTATTTATGCTTCCTGTCTTACGCATAAATATCTGATAACATTTTCCATGATACGGACATGTCTTTCGATTTCTGCCGGAGCTGTAGCATCAGCTTCGAACTGAATGAAATAGTAGAATCCTTCTTTCATCTTCTGGATTTCGTAAGCTAATCTCTTTTTACCCCATTCGTCAACATTAGTAACTGTTCCGCCGTAACGTGCAACGTATTCTTTTACTTTTTCTACAGTTGCTACTCTTACGTCATCCTCAATTTTTGCGTTAACAACAACGGTTAATTCGTATTTGTTCATGCTCTTCGCACCTCCTTATGGTCTCTGGCCCACTATTACCTTCGTGAGCAAGGAATTCAATGTTTCAAAATGGCTGCTTGTCTGCAGCCACTCACAATTTTTGATTTTATCATATTTTTGCAAGACAGGCAAGTATTTTTTCTTATTTTTTGCAATGTTTCCGCCTCGCAGCCAAACCTGACTTTGAAGCGGAATCATGATCTAATTCACATATTTCGCTATTACATCCCATATGGATGATCTTTCAAATCCAAGCTTCCACTCTGCCACTCCGGCCAGGCCATATTCCTGCACAAGTTTCATCTTCTCTTCGATCGATGCTTCGTTTTCCAGCCAGATCTGACAGAAATTGCCATCTTCATCTGTGAACTCTGCATAATCCTGTGATGTCTCGCTGCTCCATCCGGCAGTCACCTTGTAATCGGACAAGATCTGGTCTGCTTTATCCATGCCGATCGCCTCACTGCTTACTTCACCGGAAGCATTGGTCTTCCATAATCTTGTGTAGAACGGAATACCGCTGATGATCTTTTCTTTCGGAACGTTTTCCAGTGTTCCGGTAATTCCGTCTCTTTCATAGGAAAGGGATGCCACGGAACCGGCATCGGAGCCGACATAGTGTTCATCATAGCCCATAATGATTACATAGTCTACGACTTCGCCAAGCTCTTTCTGGCTGTAATGTTCATTGAAACTGTATGGCGGCGGGACATCCACCGAAAGTACAAGATTGTTATTCCTGCACTTTACAGAGAGTTCCCTCATAAACTGCACATAGCTTTCGGAAGTTTCTTCCGGTAAGGATTCGATATCGATATTAATGCCATCCAGCTGATAGTTGAGTGCTTCGGTAATCAGCTGTCCTTCCAGGTTCTCTCTGGATGTGGTAGTGCCAAGCACAGTGTCGGTATCAATATCCGTACTGAAATTGTCCATCAGTCCCCAGACTTCCATATCATTCTGATGTGCGGTATCTACATAGTCACTGCTTGCAAGAGAAGAAATATCTCCATCGTTGCTGCTGATAGAAAACCAGGTCGGTGAAATGACATTGACCCCTTTTACATCCTGAATGTCCGCTGCAAGTGCATCGTTTGAATCCTGGCTCGTCACCTGATGCCAGAGAAGATTCATGTCATAATCTTTATGTATGCTGGTGTACTCTGCCGCCCGGAAATCACTGGTGACCTGTTCTTCGTAGCTGTCAGAAAGCTTTTTGCTCTTCATATAGCCAATATATCCATCCGCAGTCAGAACTTTTGTCCACTCTTCTTCCTGTTCCAGAACTGTCACTTTATCTCCGGCCGCTTCTTTTTTCAGGATCGGACTTTTGATATCTGCATCCAGACGTACGCTTTCTTCTTTTATCACATTCGAAAAGGTTTTCGTTCCCCACTGATTGTTTATAATAATATGAAGCGGTTCCTGCTCCACCGAATACTGAAGTGCTGTATACTGTGCCAGATAATCCAGTGCAATATAGACATTTCCATCCTGCGAAACAACGATCTGATACGGCATGCTGCCATTTCCGGTAAGCGTTGTATATTCATTGCTGTCATACGGAAGTTTGATAATATCCACTGCCGTTGTCAGTATGACCTGCTGTTCTTCATCGCTTTTATAAAGATGATCATTCAGATTTTCTTTTGCAGTCGCATATTCTACATATGCCGTGCCATCCTTCACAAGTGCTTTCCCCTGTTCCAGACGGTCCGGAAGTACGACTGCTGCATCCTCCCCTCCGGAAGTGCCAAAATATTCATTGCCATCCATCACTTCTTTGGATGGGATATATCGATTTACAACTTTATATCCTACGCCTGCCGCAGCCACCGCCAGGATCAGCGGCACTACGACCTTCACAGGACTTTTCTTTTTCTTCATTCATTGTACCTCCATACTATGATGCCTGCGGATTGTTCCGTGCGGTGCACTCCCACAATCCGCCTCAGTATTCGCATACTGCAACATCGTTTTTACAACGGAATACATCGTTTTGATTCAGTGTATCATAGATTTATGAACGAAAGATGACTTAAGTCTACATTTTTTATAATCCTTCGACCTGTATGGTTGTCTTCTGTACTATGGGGATTTGTCATCAGACCTCTTTCTTTTTTATATAGTCGAATCCGATTCCTATAATGTGATCGTCATCATCGCTTACAAAATCTCTCATATACTCTTTTCTTTCATGATATCCGAAGGTGTACTTGGCTTTCCATTCAACCACAGCTTCATGCCTGCTCTGGCATATGCATTTAATTCTTTTTGCAGTCGATGTTTCCGTTTTTTTCTGCTGCCTATAGTTCCACCCCCTCCTGTTAAACTTAAAGATTCTGCTGACATTATCGTGAGAATTTAAATCGAATACACATAAGGCTGCTGCCTGACATGCAATTCCGGTCAGCATTGCTGACACGAAAACAACACCGTATACGAAATCTGTAAATCAGAAACATTCAAGCCTTTTTCTATTCTTTTGCAAAGTGCAGTACGTTCTTTTTTGTTCCGATCAACAGTACTTCAGGATACCAGATAGCATTCATTGTACGAATGCAAAGTACCAAAGAGTTTACATGGCATCTTTTAAGCTCAATATTGCTTTATGGAGGTACAATCATTTTTTTGGAATATTGCGGAGAATCCCGCATAAGATAATAAAAAGCGACAGAATTCGCTTTCTTATTCATTTTGATTTTTGATGTTGCTTAAAGCATTGTTTCATCCTCACATTGATTATTATATACTTTATGTTTGAAAAATGCAAGATGTTTTTACACTCTTTTTATAATTTTACACTGGCAATCTACTTTACTTTTTGATAGTATGCAGATATAATTATAAGATAATAAGATGCTAGGGTCAAAAGTCTGAAGACACAATGTGCTTGCACAGGAGTGGTTTTATGGCATCTTTTAACCTTAATCAATATCATAATCATAGTAATTCCAATAAAAGGTTAACATATCATAGATAGGATGTGATAATATGAAGATAGAAAAAATCAACGATAATCAGATTCGCTGCACGCTTACACGTCAGGATCTGGCAGACCGTGAGATCAAGCTCAGTGAACTTGCTTACGGCACAGAAAAAGCAAAGCTGCTGTTTCGTGATATGATGCAGCAGGCCGCATACGAATTTGGTTTTGAAGCAAATGACATTCCTTTGATGATAGAAGCGATCCCGATTTCTTCCGACTCTGTAATTCTGATCGTTACCAAGGTGGAAGATCCGGAAGAACTTGATACACGTTTTGCAAAATTTTCACCGTCAAACGGCGAAGAGAACAACAACATCACTCCGCCGGCACCGGCACCTCTTGAAGGAGCCGATGATATCCTGAATCTTTTCAATAAGATCCACGAGGCAAGAAAGATGGCTGAAAATGCAGCAGCAAAAACTTCTGAAAAGAAAGAAAAGACTCCTGCAAAACCGGAGATCAATCCGGAATCCTTTCATTTGACGAAACTTTACCGTTTCCGCGATCTGGACACTGTGATCCGTGCAGCACACATTCTGCAAAATTCTTACCAGGGTTACAACACGCTCTATAAGAATCCGGAAGGCCGTGAGTATCTGCTGACACTCAGCAAATCTGCACACACACCAGAAGAGTTTAATAAAGTCTGCAATACCCTTTCTGAGTATGCTTCCAGCCTGAAATACACACCGGGCAACGAAGCGTTCTTTGAAGAGCATCTGGAATGTATCGTTGCGGATGAGGCTCTGCAGAAGCTTGCATTGATCTGATCGATATGAAATCGATAGTCAGAGTTTCTGAACCGATTCGCTGCAAACGGAAATAGAGTGTAGAAAAAGCGTCTCCGCCTGGGAAATCCTGGTGGAAACGCTTTTTATTTTTTAATGGATATTCACAATCCACTTTTGCTGTCTGTTTATGCCTGTTTGCTTTCAACAAATGCATTTACTCTTGCTACCAGCAGATCCGGCTCGATACCATGAACAAGAGCTGCCTCTTCGATGGTCTCCATCTGTGCGGATGGGCATCCAATACAGTGCATGCCGCCTGCTACCAGTACGCCTGCCATTTCAGGATCCATTCTTAAAATATCGCCGATAATCATATCCTTGGTTATTTTCTGCATGATTTTCCTCCTTTATCATTCTGTACAGACTTAAATTTCTCATAAAAATCTGTACCTGATTTCTTTTGACAGGTTGATTATAATATGTTTTTGTACTTTATGCAAGGCATAGAAAAAACCTCTTGTATATTCCAGACTTATGTATTAAAATGGGATAAAGATTCGGAGAGCCGAATCCTGTTGAAAACATATTTCATAAAAATAAGGAGGTTTTATCATGGCATACGTTATTACAGATGAATGTGTAGCTTGCGGTACATGTGCAGAAGCCTGTCCGGCAGAAGCTATCAGCGAAGGCGATGGCAAATACGTAATCGATGCAGATGCATGTCTGGATTGCGGTACATGTGAAGGAGAATGTCCTACAGGTGCTATCGTAGCAGGTGAATAATTAAAAAATTTTATAAAAGCAAGGGAGTTGCGTAAGCAGCTCCCCTTGTTTTTCTATTTTCTTTTTATTTAAAAATCCGAAACCATTTTTTATGGCTCTCCTTCTCTCTTGTCGCTGCCACCATCTGCCGGTTATGCTGAAAGGAGCGAATGGTTTCATCCAGATTTCGGTAACGTTCTTCCTCTCTTTTTTCCTGGATCTTCATCAGGATCTCCATTTCTTTTAAAACACTGTCTGCAATCCGATTTTCCAGCTCCACATTATTTTCCTGAAGAGCACGTTTCATGATATCACCGACAATGTCCTGAAATTTTTCCAGGTTGTCCAGTGAATCTACAAACGGAAGTATGGTCTGTGGTTTCGGGACTTCCTGTGTGCTGTCTTTTAAATTCGCATCCGAATCTGTTTTTTCTGTATGTTCTGCTTTTTCAGTTTTTGTTGCTGTGTCTTTCATTACTGCATTTTTCTCTTCTGTGATTTCCGTTATTTCTTCTGCTTTTTTCTGTATTTCCGGAATCAGCACCTTGATCGCTTTGAGCTGAAATCCTTTGTCCCGCAGTTCTTTGACTTTCTTCATGATATAGATCGTTTTATCGGTATAGTAGCGATGTCCAAGTTCCGTTCTGCCCACTTTGATGTCCAGCTCTTCTTCCCAGCTTCGAAGTACATGTGCCTCCACCCCTGCCTGTCTGGCGGCATCGGAAATCATGTATCTGATCTCGCTCATCCTCTACCTCCCAATATTGTAACCGTTCAATACTTTCGCGAATTACAATGCAAAACCAGTTAAAGTAACTGCTTCCATCTGTATTGAATCATTACTTATGTTTTGGACGTTGTCCCTTTTGATGCCTGCGAGTTTGACCCTGGCATATTTACATGAGAATGCCAACGAATTGCTCCGTTACAAAGTAACTCTCGCAATTCTACAAACATTCGGAATCCGCATATTTACTGCGTAAATAGCTACTTCCTCATGTTTAGCGGGTCCCAAAGTTCAAATGTCTTATCTTGCAAGCAAGAACGACACTTTGACCTTTGTACCCTGGCATTCTCATATGATTGTAACATATTTCTTTCTCAAAACGCAAAAGATATCGCAAAAGCGACACCTTTTCATCCCGGAAACTCCCGGCGTTATTTTTTTAAGTTTGCAAATTTGGTGAGGTTTGGCAGCCATGCAAGCTCTACCGTACCGATCGGACCATTACGCTGTTTGGCTATGATGACTTCTGCAATGTTCTTTTTCTCGGAATCTTTATTGTAATAATCATCTCGATAAAGGAACATTACAACGTCGGCATCCTGCTCGATCGCACCGGACTCTCGCAGGTCGGAAAGCATCGGTCTGTGATCCGGTCTCTGCTCTACTGCACGGCTCAGCTGAGAAAGTGCAAGCACCGGAACCTGAAGCTCTCTGGCAATCTCTTTTAAGGATCTCGAAATATCGGAAATCTCCTGCTGTCTGGAGTCTGCACGTTTGCTTCCTGTCATCAGCTGCAGGTAGTCGATCATGATGACATCCAGACCTTTTTCTGCTTTGTATTTGCGGCATTTGGAGCGAAGCTCCGCAACGGAAATACCAGGCGTGTCATCGATGATCAGGTTGGAACGTCCGACGATCCCGGCTCCTTCGATCAGTTTCGCCCAGTCATCATCGCTCAGATTTCCGGTACGAAGCTGTTGTGAATCTACCTGTGATTCGAGTGCGAACAGTCGGTTGACCAGCTGTTCTTTTGACATTTCCAAACTGAAGATCGCTGCCGTATAATTTTTCTTAAATGCCATATACTGGGCTATGTTCAGTACAAATGCGGTCTTTCCCATGGAAGGACGAGCTGCGATCAGTACCAGGTCGGAAGGCTGCATACCGGTTGTCTTGTAATCCAGATCAATAAATCCGGTCGGGATTCCGGTCACGCTTCCTTTGTTTCTCGATGCCGCTTCAATCCGGTCGAGTGCCCGCAACACGACATCTTTGATCGGCACAAAGTCTCCGGAATTTCGTTTTTGAACAATATCAAAAATCCGCTTTTCTGCTGATTCCAGAATATCTTCCAGTTTTTCTTTTTCGCTGTAGCAGTCATTTGCGATCTGTTCATTGACTTTAATCAGTTTTCGCAGAACTGCCTTTTCATGTACAATCTGTGCATAGGCATCTGCATTTGTAGAGGTCAGTGCAGAAGTCAGCAGATCTTTGACAAACTCCAGACTGCTGATCTCAGGCGGTACGTCTTTTTCACGCAGAAGATTCTGCAGCGTGATCAGATCTACCGGTTTGCCGTCATTATAAAGCTCTACGATCGCATCAAAAACAATGCCGTACTGATGCTGATAGAAATCGTCTCCGCTTATGATCTCGGAGGCTTTGATGATGGCTTCCTGATCCATGAGCATAGCACCGATTACAGACTGCTCTGCCTCAACACTGTGGGGCAATACCCGCTTGATCAGTGCTTCTTCCATTTTTATGCCCCCTGTTAAATACCTTCTACTACGACTTTCAGCTCTGCTGTTACCTTCGGATGCAGCTTAATCGCAACGCTTGTTGTGCCGACTGCCTTGATCGGATCTTTCATCTGGATCTTCTTCTTATCGATATCATATCCAAGCTGTGCTTTTGCAGCTTCTGCAATTTCTTTGCTGGAAACAGAACCGAATACTTTTCCGCCTTCGCCTACTTTTACAGAAACTTTTACCTGTGCCTTTGCCAGTTCTTCTGCAAATGCTCTTGCGTCTGCCAGCTGTTCTTTTGCAACTTTTTCATCGTGTGCTTTTTTCAGTTTCAGATCATTGATGTTCTTTGCACTTGCTTCCAGTGCAAGTTTTTCGGGAACAGCATATTTCTTGCATATCCATCGCTTACGCATTTACCATTTCTTTTCCAAGTGCTTTTACATCTTCTACAAGAATAACTTTCATTTAAATCGCTCCTTCTTCTATCATCGTTCTTATCAGTACTTTTCAGCTTATCTTTTGCTTCTTCAAACGGTGTCACTCCGTCCAGCTGTGCCCCGGCGATATTCAGATGACCGCCTCCGCCGAGACGCTCCATAATGATACATTGACCTCATCGATGGCTCGTGCACTGATATAAATACGCTCTTTGTATTCTGTCAATACAAAAGAAGCCTTGATACCGACAATGTTCAGCAGTTCATTTGCGGCCTGAGCACCGACTACAGTCGGGCTTTCCAGATCCTCACTCGGACAGCAGCTGATCGCATAATACTGCTCAAATACTTCTGCGTGGCGAACCGCTTCTGCTCTCGCCTTATAGGAACTCATGTCATTCCGGAACATCTTGCGGACACGCGTCACATCTGCTCCACATCTGCGTAAGAATGCTGCCGCTTCAAAGGTGCGGACCCCTGTTTTCGCCATAAAATTGTTGGTATCAATAATAATACCTGCATAAATACAGTCTGCTTCTTTTCCTTTCAGACGGATATCATCTGCAAAGTACTGCAAAATCTCTGCAATCATCTCACATGCGGATGATGCATACGGCTCGATATAGGACAGAACCGCATTTTTGATCACTTCGCTGCTCTGGCGGTGATGGTCAAGCACAACGATCGTCCTGGTCTGATTCAGGATCTCGGAACACTCTGTCATGCTTGGACGGTTCGTGTCAACAACCACCACAACAGTGTCGTGATCCACGATCTTTCTCGCCTGCTCATGTGTCACAAACATATCTTCCGGATATTCTTTGTCATTTAGGAACAGATTCACCCACTGACGGATCGATCCATTGATATCTCCGAGCACAATATGGGCTTTTTTGTCAAGAATCCTTGCCGCACGCCATACGCCGACGGCTGCTCCGAAAGAATCGATATCCGTGATCTTGTGTCCCATGATGACCACATCTTCGTGGCTTCCGATAAATTCGCGAAGTGCATGTGCCTTTACTCTTGCTTTTACACGCGTGCTCTTTTCCATCTGCTGGGATTTGCCGCCGTAGTAAGAAATTTTATCGTTATCTTTTACGACTGCCTGATCACCGCCGCGTCCAAGAGCAAGCTCAATGGCAATTCTTGAAAACTCATAATTCTGTGCATAAGTACTGCCGTTCACTCCGATACCGATACTTAAAGTGACCTTCATTTCGTTTCCGATGTTGACCGTCTTTACCTCTTCCAGAAGGGAAAAACGGTTTGCTTCCAGTTCTTCCAGTGACTTATATTTCAGAACTACAAAATACTTGTCCTTCTCAAGTTTTTTTGTGATACCGTCCAGATTCGCCACATATTTGCTGATCTTACGGTCGATCAGGGCAAGCAGAAGGGAACGTCTTACCTCCTCCACGCTCTCAAGCACTTCATCGTAATTGTCCAAGTAGATCAGTCCGGCAACCATTTTCTGTTCCTGATTCTGACGGATGTAATAATTCAGCTCCGTATTGTCAAACAGATACAGTGCGATCAGATAATTCCCTTCCTGCGGAATATCCACAATCGATACTTCCTCGTTGAGATCTCCCATTGAAAGCTTCTGCAGATGTGCCTGATAATCGTTTTCATTATAAAAAATCTGCACATCTGTTTCTTCCTTTTTGCACGGAAGTGCAGACGCATCAATCTCCGGAAACAGGTTTGAAATATTTTTCCGATACCTGGAATCCTTTCCTGTCACATCACAGAATGCATCATTCATCCAGAGTACTCTTCCATCCGTATCGAGTACTGCATACGGAATGGAAAAATTTTTCAGCATCCCTTTCTGGATCTGGGAATACTGGGATGCAAACGCAATCATCTCACGGAGAACAAACGGACGGTAACGCAGCATCAGAACAGACATCAGAACCCAATAAGCGGCAGTAAAACAAAATACCAGAAATCCTGCTTTCACATCGATCGCAAAAACCAGGATATCCAGCATCACAAGTAAAACCGCCACGACTGCCGGCCACTGCATATAGGATTTTAATTTTCCGCTGTGCCTTACCTTCTTTTTCTTATTCATTGCATCTTCTCCAAACTCAGACGATAGGTTTTTACGCTTCCAGCCATTCCCTGACCACCTCTCTGATAACAAGCAGCATCAGCGGACCAAGCAAAACTCCCGCCGGTCCGAAGATGCAGATCCCCACATATACTACAACTGCGATAACAATGGGATATACGCCCAGCTTTTCCCCTAAAAGCCGTGGTTCTAGGAAATCCCGCGTGCTGTTGGTAATGAGAAAGAAAGTCAGGTAAGCTGCGGCATGAAAGAAGTCTCCACGAAACAGTTCCAGTGCCGCCCACGGAAGCAGGATCGTCCCTGTCCCGATAAACGGAAGTGCATCCAGAAAACCAATCAGGATCCCGACCAGCAGGGCATAGGAATTCTGCAAAACCCACAGACCTGCCACGCACTCTGCCATCACTGCCGCCATGATCGAAGAGCCGGCCACAGACACAGACATCCATCTGCCAGACGTTCCCCAATCCGCACCAGATGACGAAACGTGCTGTATTTCTGCAATTTCTGACAGATTTCATCATAATCTTTGATGATCAGCAGGACAGCCACAAAAATCACAAAGAGCACACTGAACCATTCTGCGGCACCGACTGCATACCGCACGGAATATCGAAAAACCTGCGTGATATTGACTGCCTGTATTTTTTCCGACATTTTTTCAATGTTCTGGTAGACGATCTCTCTGATCGCCTCACTTTTCACCCCGAATTTCTGATTGAGCAGCACACAGCATCCGTCGATCATCGTTTCCATCTTTGCCTCGTACTGATCAATATGCAGAAAAATGCTGCGGATCTGTGCAAACAGCCGCACACCGAGGAACCACATGCATACGCCTGTTATTCCAAGGATCAGGCTCATCATGCAGAACAAAAGACTCCCTTTTCCTACTTTCCGAAAACACGAATATTTTTGCAGACGGATGGCAACCGGATTTAAAATCCTTACAATCAAAAAAGCCACCAGAAATGGGGCCACATAGACGAATATATATTTAAAAATGATATATACCGCCATTATGATTCCCACAATTCCGATTGCTTTTCTGATTTTTGTATTCATCTTCGCCGCACCTTCCTTATCCGCTTTTATCGGATTTAGTATGTACGACATAATCTTTTTCATTCTGTTATCCTGTTTTTACCGGATATTGCTATTCTTTGCGGAATTTTTCAAACGCTCCTCCTTCCGGAAGAACGGTGAAATCCATCTGTTTTCCGGTTTTCGGATGCTGGAAACTTAAGCTGTAAGCACAGAGTGCCGGAGTTTCTTTTTCGCGTGTTCCTGTCGTTTTTGCGGATTTTTCGTCGTATTTTTTATCACCCGCAATCGGCATGCCCGCTCCGGAAAGCTGTACACGGATCTGATGATGCCGGCCGGTCAGAAGTTCGATATCTACCAGGCTGAGATCCTCTGTTTCTTCCAGGATCGCATAACGCAGTTTGCTTTCTTTTGCACCTTTCGTTCCCTTTGGCACAATATAAGAAGTGTTTGTCCTGCGGTCTCTCTGAAGATAATCCGTCAGTTCCTGATATTCTGCTGCTGTTTCTGTTTCTTTGTATACATCGGCATTTCTACGCACAACTGCACAATATCGTTTCACGACCTGACCGCTGCCCTTCCGGTCTGCAATCTGACTGCTTAAATTCGCTGCTGCCTGTTTTGTCTTGGCAAATACAATCACGCCCTGGACCGGCTGATCTAAGCGATGCACAACTCCAAGATATGGCTCCCCCGGTTTCCCGGACTCTTCCAGCAGATACAGTTTCAGAATGCTGACCATATCTTTGACTCTGGCATTTGCACTCTGAACCGGAACTCCTGCCGGTTTGCGACATACGAGAATATAGGGATCCTCATACAGAATCCCTATATTCCCTACCATTTTGATACATTGTTTCTGATTGCTGTTTTCCTTTTTCGTTTCTCCACACATAATTCTGTCTGCCTCAGTCAGATTACAGATATTTTTTCAGTGCATCCACCTTGTCCAGTTTTTCCCATGGCAGATCCAGGTCGTTGCGTCCAAAGTGTCCGTAAGCTGCTGTCTGTTTGTAGATCGGTCTTCTCAGATCCAGCATTTTGATGATGCCGGCCGGTCTTAAATCAAAATTCTCACGAACGATTTCTGTGATCTTTTCGTCAGAAAGTTTGCCTGTTCCGAAGGTATCTACCATAACAGAAGTCGGCTGTACACCGACTGCATAGAGCCGGATTCGCAATATCCGCCAGTCCTGCTGCCGATGTATTCTTTGGCGTAGTGTAACGTGCTGCATAAGCTGCGGTAGAACGGTCTATACTTTTGTGCAGTCTTTTCCGGAGAATGCTCCGCCGCCGTGACGTGCATATCCGCCGTAGGTGTCTACGATAATCTTACGTCCGGTCAGTCCGCTGTCTCCGTGAGGTCCGCCGATCACGAAACGTCCGGTCGGATTTACAAAGAATTTGGTGTTCTCATCTACCAGTTCCTGTGGCAGGATCGCATCAAATACATGTTTTTTGATGTCTTCGTGGATCTGTTCCTGTGTTACGTCCGGATCATGCTGCGTAGACAGAACAACTGCATCCAGTCTTGCCGGTTTTCCGTTTTCATCATATTCTACGGTAACCTGTGTTTTTCCGTCCGGTCTTAAGTAAGGCAGTGTTCCATCTTTGCGAATCTTGGTCAGCTGGCGTGCCAGTTTGTGTGCCAGTGCGATCGGATAAGGCATGTATTCTTCGGTTTCGTTTGTTTAAAACCGGAACATCACAATTCCTCGGCACCTGTAACTGATTGCCTCAATCTGATCATCGGTCATCTTGTGTTCTTTTGCTTCCAGTGCTTTGTCTACGCCCATAGCGATATCGCCGGACTGCTCATCGATTGCTGTGATCACACCGCAGGTATCAGCATCAAAGCCATATTTTCCTCTGGTGTATCCGATCTCACGGATCGTATCTCTTACGATTTTCTGGATATCAACGTATGCTTTTGTGGTGATCTCACCCATAACCAGTACCAAACCGGTTGTTGTTGCTGTCTCGCATGCTACACGGCTCATCGGATCCTGCTCAAGCAGTGCGTCCAGAATCGCATCAGAAATCGCGTCGCACATTTTGTCCGGATGTCCTTCTGTTACAGACTCGGATGTAAATAATAATTTCTCCATTTGTCTCTCCTTTTTTAATAAATGAATGTATGATGCCTTTGAACTGTATAGAATTTTTACAATTCTGACATCGGTAATTTTATAGTTCCTGATAATATGAAACTACATGGTTTCTTTTTATAATCCCACAGAATGCTTTTCTGTGGAACGAAAAAAGGTCCGCAAAAAGCGGACCTCTTATTCCAATGATAAGTTCAATCCTCTTATTGTTCGATTACTCGCTCAGGTTGGCACCTTCCTTTAAGGGGTTGCCGTGACTTCACAGATCCTATGTATCTCCATCACTCTGAATAAGAGAAGCTATTTAATTTTCAACCAACTCTCAGCTTGAATTTCTGAATTTCCTTTTCGGTGCTAACTCGTTCAATCTCAGCACCAAGGCTGCGGAGCTTGTCTTCAAAACACTCATATCCACGCTGAATATAGACAATATCATCGACAACGGTGACACCTTCTGCTGCCAGTCCGGCGATCACCAGTGCTGCTCCGGCTCTCAGATCCGGTGCACTGACTCTTGCTCCTGTAAACCCATCGGTTCCGTAGATAATAGCAGAATTGCCTTCTACTTTAATCGTCGCACCCATTCTGGTAAGCTCGTCCACATATTTGAAACGATTCTCAAAAATGCTCTCGGTCACAATACTGGTACCGTGTGCCAAAGCCAGGGCAACTACGATCTGCGGCTGCATGTCGGTCGGATACCCCGGATACGGCAGTGTCTTGACGTTTGTGCTATTTAAACGTTTGGATGCTACCACACGCACAGCATCGTCAAATTCTTCTACCTCACAGCCGATCTCGACAAGCTTTGCTGTCGTTGCTTCCAGATGTTTCGGGATGACATTTTTAACCATGACATCGCCTCTGGTCGCTGCTGCTGCAAACATAAAGGTTCCGGCTTCGATCTGGTCAGGAATAATGGAATACTCTGCCCTGTGAAGCTTCTGAACACCGCGGATACGGATCACATCGGTACCGGCACCTTTGATATTGGCACCCATGCTGTTCAGGAAGTTCGCCACATCGACAACGTGCGGCTCACGTGCTGAATTCTCGATGATCGTGTATCCCTCTGCCATAGATGCTGCCATCATGATGTTGATCGTCGCACCTACGGAAACCATATCTAAATAAATATGTGTTCCTTTCAGCTTTTCTGCCTCTGCAACGATGGAACCGTTTCGGATACTCGTTGTCGCTCCCAGTGCTTTGAATCCTTTCAGATGCAGGTCGATCGGTCTGCTGCCGATGTTGCATCCGCCCGGAAGCGGTACTTCTGCTCTTTTATATTTTCCAAGAAGTGCTCCCAACAGATAGTAGGAAGCTCTGATTTTCTTAATAAACTCGTAATCTACACTTACCTGACCGATCATAGAACCATTGATAGCCACTTTATGACGGCTGATCCTGTCAACTCTGGCTCCGATCACACTGATCGCCTCGAGCAGGACATTGATATCCTGGACATCCGGAAGATTATCGATTACCACGGTCTCATCTGTCATAATCGCCGCTGCCAAAATACCAAGTGCCGCATTTTTCGCTCCGCCGATTTCAACTTCGCCCACCAGGGGATTGCCGCCTTTAATTACATACTGTTCCATAGACACCTCTATTATTAAAATATACTCTCTATCTCTGATGCATCCGTTACCGCTCTGCATCATTATCATCATTTTTCAAATTGCTTTTTTTACTTTTTAACGAAATTCTGTAAACGTCCGGAAATGACGTAAACACCTGCGAATATGTGCCGAGGACAAAAAGCGATTCCCCTAACATCATAATTTTTATTATACCACAAACTTGGTGTTTGTAAACAAAAATTAAGATTTCAGTAAAAAGCAACGAAGATACATTTCAGGAACCGTGGATTTTAGCTATATTCTCCGTAACATTCTTGTAACAACCGCTATTTTCTGCTCCTATATCGCAAAACTACCTGTTCCATCGTCTCTTCCACGCTCATGTTCGTTTCATCGACGGTGATATCAGCATATTTTTCATAAAGTGGAATGCGTTCTTCATAAAGGCTCTGCAAGGTCTGGCCTTCCTGAAGTGCGACACCTCTGCACCGCAGGTCACCGAGCCGCTCCTCCAGCTCCTCGCAGGTCAGTTTCAGATAAACGACCGTTCCGATCTCTTTTAAATGCTGCATCGCAGAATCTCTGTATACAACACTTCCGCCGGTTGCGATCACGCATCTTTCTGCCTCAATGGAAGCATTGACGCGTGCTTCAATATCAAGAAATCCTTCCGTACCAAATTCTTCAATCAGTTCCGGAAGCCTCTTTCCTTCCTGACTCTGGATCTCCAGGTCGGAATCAATAAAACGATATCCCAGTACTTTTGCAAGCACAACACCAACGGTGCTTTTTCCTGAACCCGGCATGCCGATCAGGATGACATTTTTTGAACTCTTCATTTCTTACCACCTGCCTGTTTTTTCATAACTGTATCACAGCAGATATGGTTTGTAAAGATTGCTTCTTAATGGCACATATTTTTTCCCTTCTGCACGTACACTGTAAAAAACAGTTCAGGTATCTGCCTATGTCCTCCTTTCTTTCCAGACTTCGCAGGCACAAACTTCTGCTTGCTTTTCTTCCTGCTCTTATCTTTCTCTTTTGTTCTGTTTTTTATTATGAAATCAATCATTCTTTTGTCGCTTTCTGTGATACAGTCTTTCGAAATGAAATTACAGAAAATACTTTAAATCTGCACTATACACTGGAAAACCCGGAAATTTTAAATCTTTCTGATCCGGATGTTTCGTTTGGTTCCATGAACCCGGAAGTTCTCGCAGATTCTTTTTCACAGCAGAATATTTATCTGGAAAAACTTTTCAAGTTTCCCAAAGACTGGCTTTCCACAAAAAACCGTCTCACTTATGATATTTTAACAAGTGCTTTTTCGTTACAGGCAGAGGGTGAAAAATACCTGCTTTACGATGAGCCGCTCGGTCCGTCTCTCGGCACACAGGCACAGCTGCCGGTTCTGCTTGCAGAATACAGTTTTCATAATAAAAAAGATATTGAAACGTATCTGGCTCTTCTTTCCGGGCTTCCGGAATACTATGACAGCATTCTGCAGTTTGAACGTGCCAAATCAGCTGCCGGACTTTTCATGGATGCTTCTGTCGCTCAGGGCGTGATCGACCAGTGCGATGCTTTTCTTAAGACCGGCGATCAGAATATTCTGTTTACCACTTTTGACAGCCGCATCGCCTCTCTTGATTTTTTAAATGAAACCGAAAAACAGAAATACTGCTCTTTGAATCGGAAAGCCCTCGCCTCTTATGTTATCCCGACTTACCGGAAACTTTCCAAAGGGATTTCTGCGTTAAAAGACAGCAGCAAAAACGCTCTCGGTCTTTGTTATCTTCCGGATGGCAAAAATTATTATGCTTATCTTGTCAAAGACACGACCGGCTGTTATGACAGCGTGGAAACGATTTTTAAAAGAATCCAGTCACAGCTCGTAAAAGATATCCACACGCTGCGTCAGATCGCACAGAAAAATCCACAATTATTTTCCGATTCCGGGGATGAAACGCTGAAAACGGTGAATGATCAGGTTTCTTCTGATCCAAAGGAGATTCTGAATGATCTGAAACGGAAAATGGCAGAGGATTTTCCGGAAATCGCGGACGTGACATACGAAGTCAAATACGTTGAAAAAGCTCTGGAAGATTATTTAAGCCCGGCTTTTTATCTGACCGCACCGCTCGACAACCGCAACCAGAATGTCATCTACATAAATCCGAAAATCGGTTACCGTGGACTGGATCTCTATTCGACACTTGCACACGAAGGTTATCCGGGCCATCTGTACCAGACGATTTTCTCGAACGACTCCGGTATCCGCCCTGTCCGCAGTCTGACAAATTTCGGTGGTTATGTGGAAGGCTGGGCAACCTACGTGGAAATGCAGTCATTTTCTTACGGATGTTCTGATAATATCATTGCCGAAATCTATCGCCTGAACCGTTCTTTAAACCTCGGCATCTCTTCTTTTCTTGATATTCTGATCCATTATTATGGATATGACCGCTCGCAGACGGCAAAGGTTCTTTCGCAGTTTGGCTTAAATGGAGAAGGGACTGCCGATGCCTTTTTCAACACCATTTTGGAGGCTCCTGCAAACTATCTGAAATACTATGTTGGCTATCTTTGTTTTGAAGATTTAAAACAGGCAGCCCTGAAAAAAGAAGGTGCTTCTTTTTCTTTGAAAAATTTCCATAAAAAAATACTGGAAACAGGTCCGTGCCCATTTCCAGTATTGTATAAATACGTTCTGCAAAAATCATAATAAATTTTGCGGTTATTTCCATGATGCCAGGGTCTAAAGGTCAAAATGTCGTTCTTGCTTGCAAGATACCTGCCAGTTTCCGTTGACATACACTTCGGCACACTCCTACCCTTCGAAACGCAAAACACGCTTACCCTCCAGGTCGTGGGGAAGAACTGTGTTTTGCGGTAGTAGCCCGCCCTTCGTAGAAAGAGCCCGACTGTACCTGCATATCCATGGCATTCCAGGTATGTGGAATTTCGACCGTTCCCACTTTCCATCCCATTGGGAAGTACCCGCATCGGATCTGTAGCAAAGGACCTTTCTTAAATTGCCAGCCGGTATTAGAAAGCCGTGACCTGACGTGCCATCAGAGGAATGACACCACTGCACGGGCATAAGCACGCGATGATTAAATAAGATAGTTTTCTCATGATATTTTATTTTAATGGTTTGTTAAAGCAAAGTGCATAGCGTGACGGGGGTACCGTTACGTTAATGCGTCCCGATATCCGTCTGCTGCCCGGAAGCCTCCCAACTTGTAGTTTGATTATAAACGGCTCTTGGATCTTGCGAAGGCATGGCCACATTATATTCTATTCCGGGCAGTTTCAGTTACCTTTACCTGTCCATCCGGCAAACGGCTCTTTCTATTTCGGTACCTTTGGGAACCTTTACTTTAAGAAGCCCCGAATAGGGGCGATTAAATACAACCATGTATACCTCTTGCCCCTTACGGGTATAGTATCCCCAGTCCTGCTTATCCCATCCGGCATAGTCGCATCCATATATACATTCACCATACCTCATCCAGCACCCCAATGCCATCGCCAACTCTTTCTCTTCCGAACGGAAATCTCCATCGGGCTGAGGGACCGAAATTCACTACTATATTTCCTCCCATCGACACCGCATGCACAATGCGGTCGATCACCTCTATCAGGGTTTTAACAAGCTCCAGCGACCAATCTTTGTGATATCCCCACTGATTTTCGGGAACAGTCATACAAGCCTCCAGTCCCACTTAGTCACTTATAAGTCTTTACCGGATCGGGAAGACGCCGTTCATATCCCGACTCATAATCTCCCATAAGACGGCCATTACTGTCAAAGTGCCTCTTACCATAATCATCGGCACGAAGCCGGCTATTAACGGTAACTCGGTACAAGTTCTTTCAGCATTTGTTCGGCATGAGCTGTCCACCAACCGTTCTTCTTGATACTTGCATCCCAAGTTCCGTCAAACCAGAAATCTTTGACTGTCGGATAACGGGTAGCCAGTTCCTTCAACTGATGGTCGGTAAAAGTCAGAAAACGGCTGAAAGCAATGCTGTCTTCTTTCGATGTAATCTCATAACGATAATCCGGATGACTCCAATCCATCACCGAAAAATAGAAATGTACATCGATACCTTCATCATTGTAGGCTTTCACCAATTCACCTAAGATATCTTTTCTATAAGGCGTCTGCGCTACGGTATACTGACTGTATTGACTGGGCCAGAGACAGAAACCTTCATGATGTTTTGTCGTAATCTTAACGTATTTCACTCCCATCTCTTTGGCATCCGGGCCCATTGTCTGGCATCGAACTTAACAGGATTCCATTGTTTCATCAATTCCAGCCAATCGGCAGCAGGGACTTTAGCCCATGATTTCCATCATTCGGCAGCCATTATATACTTTACCTTTCCATTCGCATACTAGGGCGCATACAGTCCCCAATGAATAAACTCTCCCAAGCGATTGTTGTTGCGAAACCGCTTCATAGCATCATCCTGACGTTTGCCAATATTGGTAGCTCCATATTTTAAAGGTATCTCCCTGGAGGCTGTTGAGCA
>SCPN01000525.1_pt1 | contig 72752 bp, 84 predicted proteins | sample 6106831 | NCBI WGS metagenome assembly SCPN01 (sample SAMN10720447, study PRJNA508395) | human gut metagenome | isolation source: Participant 1, 0 month
AAGTGCATCTGCAGAAAAAATATTTCATATTTCACAAGCAAATAACGCTTGGAAGGAAGAGTTATCCATAATCGGCTGGACTTATGGGGAACAGGAGAATGTGCCTAATGCATCAGCACAATTTGGTACAGTAACTTATTCCTACTGTGATTCGGAAAATGGTATTTACTCAGAGCAGGTACCAACACAAGCAGGAACTTATTGGGTAAAAGCTGTGATAGAAGAAAGCAATAATTATGCAGGATTGGAAGCAAAGGTTCCATTTGAGATTGCACAGGCAGATACCCAATTATCTATCAATAAAACATTGGCTCAAACATATAATGGTCAAAAAATCAAACTGGAAGATGCCGATTTGATGATACAAGGAAGTACGGGTAAAGTGACGTATCAATATCAAATATGGAATGAGGAACAACAGCGGTGGATAGATATGGATGACGCTCCGGTAAACGCAGGCAAATATAAGGTAGTTGTAACTGTTGAGGGGATACCAATTATCACAGTGCTTCTGTAGAAAAGGAGTTTATTATTTCCAAAGCAGAGAGCACATTTATCATTCATGATGCATTGGACAAATAACAGTATGACGACAGAGCATACAAATCCCCACGAATATCACACGTACAGGAAGCCAAGCTGAGCCAATTTATGAATGGTATATACAAGACGCAAATGAATGGAGAAAATTAGATACAGTGCCAAGCGAGATAGGAAATTATAAATTAGCAGTAATCATACCGGAAGATGAAAATTATAACAGTGTAACCACAGAAAAGGAATTCCGTATTACAGAACAAATAAATTTAAATCCGGATACCCCGACAAATCCAACGACTCCTGATGCTTCAGCACAAGATGATAAAACAGGAAGTATGAACCAGCAAAATCAGTTAGATACCCCACCAACAGGAGATACAAACACCATGGCAATTGGTCTTTGGGCATCTCTAGCTGGTATTTCTGCTTCAGTATTGACTTTCTTAGGTATAAAACGACGTCGTTATAAGAAATAACAATTACAAAACTTTTTATTCCATACATTATCAAATGTGAATATTTCAATAAAAAAAGCAGCCTGAATATCCAGGCTGCTTTTTATTCATAAATTTAAATTACGCGAACAAAGATAATTCCGTCATTATCATTGATTGCTTTTACTGTGTCATCATTTACATTTCCTGTTACATCTAAAATGGTGTAAGCGTACTCTTTTTTAGATTTGCTTTGCATATTTTCGATGTTTACGCCGATATTGGCCAGTACACCGGTTAGAGTACTAATCATGTTAGGAATGTTTTGATGAATGATACAAACTCGTTTTGCACCGTTTTCTCTTGGCATAGAGACATTCGGTAGGTTTACGGAATTTTTAATGTTACCATTCTCCAAATAATCTTTGATTTCATCTGCTGCCATACATGCACAGTTGTCTTCAGACTCAGGAGTGGAAGCACCAAGATGAGGAATTGCCAATACATTTTCTACGCCCAGCAACGCATCATTTGGGAAGTCTGTTGCATATGCTGCAACTTTACCGTCAGACAGAGCTTTGAGTAAATCTGTATTATTTACCAAATCACCGCGTGCAAAGTTTAAAATGCGAACATGTTCTTTCATTTGTGCAATTGTAGCAGCATTAATCATTTCTTTTGTATCGGGTGTCAGAGGTACATGTAAAGAAATATAATCGCAGTTTGCATAAATTTCTTCTAAAGTAAGTGCACGTTGTGTATTGCTGGATAAGCCCCATGCACCTTCAACAGATAAAAATGGGTCATATCCCATTACTTTCATACCCAAAGCTTCTGCTGCGTTTGCAACAAGAATACCAATAGCTCCGAGACCGACAACACCAAGGGTTTTGCCTGCAATTTCAGGACCTACGAAAGAGGATTTTCCTTTTTCAACCAGTTTACCTACTTCATCGCCTTTTCCCTTTAATGTACCTGCCCACTCAATGCCGGGTACAATTTTACGGGAAGTTAATAACAAAGCGGCAATTACAAGTTCTTTTACAGCGTTTGCATTGGCGCCGGGAGTATTGAATACTACAATACCTTCCTGTACACATCTTTCAACAGGAATATTATTGGTACCTGCACCTGCGCGTGCAATTGCAAGCAGATTTTTATTAAATTCCATATCATGCATTGCAGCGGAACGAACCAGAATTGCGTCAGGATTTTCTACATCTTCTCCAACGTGATAGTTTTCTCCCAAACGGCTTGTGCCCAAAGGAGAGATTTTATTTAAACATTTTACTTGGTACATGTGTGTCACCTTATTTCTTCATTATTTATTGTTTTGCTCAAACTCTTTCATGAAAGCAACCAGTTTTTCAACGCCTTCAATTGGCATTGCATTGTAAATGGAAGCGCGCATACCGCCAACAGAACGGTGACCTTTGATGTTTACAAAATCATGCTCTCCTGCTTCTTTAATGAATTTTGCATCCAATTCATCGTTGCCTGTAACAAAAGGAACATTCATCAAAGAACGGTCTTTTGGAACAACAGTGCCTTTGAATAATTGGGATTGATCTAAGAAATCATAAAGAATTTTGGCTTTTTTCTCGTTTAACTCTTTCATTTTAGCCAAACCGCCAATATCATTTTTCAGCCATTCCAATACCAACATGCACATGTAAATAGAATAGCAAGGAGGTGTATTGTACAAAGAATCATTTTCTGCATGAGTTTTATATGTAAACATAGTTGGAGTTTTCTCCATTGGTTCGCCGATTAAGTCTTCACGAACAATTACAACAGTTACCGGCAGGACCCATGTTTTTGTGCGCCTGCATACAGCAAACCAAATTACTTACATCAATCGGCTCGCTTAAAATGCAGGAAGAAATATCTGCTACCAAAGGAACGTCACCTGTTTCAGGCAATTTGGTGTATTTGGTTCCATAAATAGTATTGTTGTAGCAAATGTGGAAATAATCTGCATCTTTTGAGAATGTGGATGGGTCTAATTCCGGAATATAGGAGAAAGTTTTATCTTTGGAGGAAGCAACAATATTTGCTTCACCATAACGAGCTGCCTCTTTTTGTGCTTTTGTTGCCCATTGACCTGTAATCACAAAATCAGCTTTGCCGTTTTTTGTCATTAAATTCATAGGTACCATTGCAAATTGGGAAGATGCACCGCCTTGTAAAAACAGAACTTTGTAGTTATCAGGAATTTCCATTAATTCTCTGAGCAAAGCTTCTGTGTTTTTAATAATTGCATCAAATGTTTTGGAACGGTGGGACATCTCCATAACAGACTGGCCGCTTCCTTGGTAGTCCAGCATTTCGTCAGCTGCACGACGAAGTACAGCTTCTGGTAGTACAGATGGGCCTGCGGAAAAGTTGTAAACGCGTTTCATAAATTTACCTCCAAAAGTACATAATGTCCAATGCATAAGAAAGCCCTTGGACAAAATGATAAGATAAAATAATTATATCTCTTCCTTAAAATGAAGTCAATCATACAAAAGAGTAAAATGTAACATAATTTTTTTTAAAATTTGATTTTTTGACTGCATTTTCACGAAGTAATATTATTTTTTAGATAATTGAATCTGAATTTTCAATTTTGTCATATTTCATTCTATGAATTTTGTTGGTATAATATTAGTATGAATGTATCTATTCCATCATTATAAAATAGCAACAATGAAATGTATGTAATGGAGGTATTGCTGTGAAAATAAAAGATATTATCACAATTTTAAATGCGCAGTTATTGACTCCCCAGGCAGATTTGGAGCAAGAAGTGCACACTGCCTGCGGAAGTGATATGATGAGTGATGTTTTGGCATATGTAAAGGACCAATCTGCGTTAATCACCGGATTAACAAATCCTCAAGTGGTAAGAACTGCTGAAATGATGGACATGATTTGTATTATATTTGTACGCGGTAAACATGCAGATGATACCATTGTAAATTTAGCAGCTCAACGAAACATTGCAATATTACAAACGCCTTACATTGCATGTTTTACCGGCCTGCGGTATACAATAACAACGGTCTTCAGAGTAAGGGGTGAAAAGCAATGACTTCTTTGCCGCTTCATTTTACTGTATTGGGAGATGATTTTACGTGTGCGGGAGAAGCCTCCAGTAAAGTAAAAAATAAGTTAAAACAGTTAGGGTACAACTCTGAAGCAATTCGCAGAGCTGCCATTGCCATGTATGAAGGTGAAATAAACATGGTAATTCACGGCGGAGGCGGCGAAATATTTGTAGAGGTATATCCTGATCATATAGATATAAAGATGGAAGACAAAGGTCCGGGAATAGAAAACATTGAACAAGCTATGCAGGAAGGATACTCTACCGCACCGGCGAATGTACCCTTGGGATTGGTGTCAGGTATGGGGCTGCCTAATATAAAAAAATATACAGACAGCCTTCATATTGAGTCAGAAGTTGGAAAAGGCACTACGATATACATGACAGTTCAAGTAAATCAGTCTTGAGGAATTTCTTATGGAACGTTTTTATCATTCAGTTACATTAGATGTAGACAAATGTGTTGGTTGTACCAACTGTATCAAAAGATGTCCGACAGAAGCAATACGCGTCAGAGAAGGAAAAGCAATTATTACGCCGGAACGTTGCATTGACTGTGGTGTATGCATTCGTGTTTGTCCCCATCACGCAAAAAAAGCCAAGTTTGACCATTTGGAAATGTTAAATCGTTTTACATATAATATTGCTCTGCCGGCACCATCTTTATATGGGCAGTTCCGCCATTTGGATCATATAGATTTGATATTAACAGCTTTAAAACGCTTGGGATTTGATGATATTTTTGAAGTTTCCAAAGCGGCAGAGCTGGTATCGGATGCTACAAGAAAAATCATTTTGGATGGAAATATGCCAAAACCGATTATCAGTTCGGCCTGTCCGGCCATTGTGCGATTGATTCGTGTCAGGTTTCCGGCTTTATGCGCAGGCTCCCCTTGCATCTCCTGCCGGTGAAACGGCTGCACTGTCTTGCAAAGGAAGAAGCCCATCAAAAACAGGGCTGCCAATAGAACAAATAGGCGTATTTTTTATCACACCTTGCGCTGCAAAAGTAACGGATATTAAGTCTCCTATCGGGACACACAGTATCTCATGTGGACGGAGCAATTGCAATCAGTGGAAATTTATCATCAGATTGCAGATGCGATGAAGCACTTGAAAAAGCAGAACCGTTGTCTCAGTCCGGTGTTATCGGGTCGGCTGGGCTTCCAGCGGCGGTGAGGCATCCGCTTTACTCAACGACCGTTACTTAGCGGCAGACGGTATGGAAAATATCATTGATATTTTAGAGGCTTGGAAGAAGAAAGAATCCAGGGATTGACTTTTGTGGAGTTAAATGCTTGTACAGGGGGTGTAGGCGGCGTATTTTGTATTGAGAATGCTTATGTTGCAAAAGCAAGGCTGCAAAGATACTGCCTGTGGCAAAATCATTTGCCCGCACATTCCTTCTGCATGAAATGGACAGATGATTTGGAGTTTGCTCCTGTTTAAAATTATCGGACAATTTAGAAGAAGCAATGGACATGATGAATCGGATTGACAGTATGTGTGAGGGAATTTCCGGGTCTGGATTGCGGCGCATGCGGAGCGCCTCACTTGCCACGCTTTTGCAGAAGATGTGGTATGCGGTCTGGCAGATAAAAGCAATTGTATCTTTGTTATGAAGAAAGAAATCAAACAGGTAACGGATACATTGTCTCATATGGCACACATGAATCCGCCATTACAAAATAAAGGCAAGACTTAAAACCACATGACACAAGGAACTCATGAAAAGAATTCATCATAGAACAGTGTAGATGTGATTGGCAAGAAGTAACTAGGAAGGGTGATTGTACATGACAGTACATCAATTAAAAGAATCATTGGAACTTACTGTTTTGGTAGAACAAACAACAGATAAAAAAATAACCGGATGTTATATTGGAGATTTACTCAGTTGGGCCATGAGCCGAGTACAGGCCGGAGATGTTTGGCTTACGGTTATGGGAAATATCAATGCAATTGCCGTAGCCGCTTTGTCAGATGCAGCTTGTATTATTTTAACGGATGCTGCTGCACTGGATGAAGAGGCCAAAGAAAAAGCACAGCAGCAAGGAATCACAGTATTTTCATCAAATGCAAACAGCTATCAGGTTGCAGTTCAACTATCGAGGTTATTGTCAGAATGAAACGAGTATACTATGACTTGCATCTGCACTCTTGTTTATCTCCCTGTGGAAGCGAGGATATGACGCCGAATAACATTGTAAATATGGCTAAATTGATGGGATACGATATGATTGCGTTAACAGATCACAATTCCTGCCTAAATTGTGAGGCGACGGTAACAGTTGGGAAGAGAAACGGTTTGACTGTAGTTCCCGGTATGGAATTATGTACTGCGGAAGATGCGCATACCATTTGTCTATTTCCCACAGTTGCAGATGCAATGGAATTTCATCAATATGTCAAACAGCATTCTCCGGTCATGAACAATGACGCAGGGACTTTCGGCACACAGATAATTATGAATGATTCGGATGAGCCGATTGGAGAAGAAACACAACTGTTAATCAATGCTGCCAATATTGGAATTGATGATGTGGTCGCACTGGTGAATCAATATCACGGAGCTGCTTTTCCCGCACATATTGACCGCAGTGCTTACAGCGTATTCTCAACCTTGGGGGCAATACCGCCGGAAGCCAATTTCAAAGCTGCAGAGATTACCCATTATGCAGATGAGGTTTGTTTACTCAGAGAACATGCTGAGTTAAGAGATAAAATTTTACTTCGAAACTCAGATGCGCATTATTTAGAACATATGCTGGAACCAAATGCATGGCTTGCATTGCCTGAATGTACTCCCGAATGTTTAATAGCTGCATTGAACGGTGAAATAGATATTACATGGAAATAAAGTGAATCCAACATTGCCGTGTGAAAGAATTACTTTGAAACAATGAAGTAAATTAGCACACGGTAACTTTTTATGACTATTTGTTTAAAATTTCACATTCTTCGTATATTTTTTGTCAATCTCTCTGGTATTTGAGAAAAAACTATGATATACTTAGCTGGATTGAACCCTAGATTTTATACAAAATTACGGGTAATTTAGAGATATGTAAACAATCCTGGGAGGAGAATTATTATGCAAAAGCGTATTTCTACCCTGCCTTTTCAAGGAACAAAGGAACAACAAGAACAGCTTTTTAAAGTAATTGACGAAAACGGCGGAACACATGGTTCCGTTATGCCGATTCTTCAAAAGGCGCAAGAAATTTATGGCTATTTGCCGATTGAAGTGCAAACCATGATTGCAGAAAAAATGGATGTACCGCTGGAAGAAATATACGGCGTTTCTACTTTCTATTCGTTGTTTGCATTGACACCAAAAGGAAAATATAATGCTCTTTAGCTCTTGTGCTGGAGAACAGCTTTGCTACGTAAAAGGTGCGGCAGATGTTCTGGGCAAAATTTGTGAAGTGCTTGGTATTCAGCCTGAGGAATGCACACAGGACGGTAAATTTTCCATTACCGAATGCCGTTGTATTGGTGCCTGTGGTTTAGCGCCGGTTATGACCGTAAATGACGATGTATACGGGCGCGTTTCTGTTAGTGAAGTTGAAGATATTTTGAGTAAGTATGAGTAATTTCTATGCGTGAATTATCACTGAATGTTATGGATATTGTTCAAAATTCTATTTCGGCCGGTGCAACAGTCATAAAAATATCAGTTTTAGAAGAAGCGCAAAAGCTTACCATTGTAGTTACAGACAATGGTAAAGGTATGAGCAAAGAACAGGTATGCAAAGTAATTGACCCTTTTTTTACCACCAGAACAACCAGGAAAGTTGGTATGGGTATCCCGCTTTTTAAAATGGAAGCAGAGATGACAGGTGGTAGTTTTGAAATAGAATCTGACCTAAATCAGGGAACGAAAGTGACAGCAACCTTCATTACAACGCATTTGGATATGCTGCCTTTGGGCGATATTAACGCCACTGTATGGTTACTGATTACCTGCAATCCGGATTTAGATTTTATTTTTTATCGAAGAATAGGGCATTTGGATTTTACTTTGAATACAAAGGAACTAAAAGATATTTTGGGAGAAATTCCTCTGAATGCACCTGATGTCAGTCAGTGGCTGAAAGATTATTTAACGGAACAAACCGCTTTACTACATGGAGGATGAATGAAATGAAATCATTAGCTGAATTACAAGCAATTCGAGACAAAGCCCGTGCTCAAATCAGTGTAAGAGAAGGGCAGGAAGATGGAATTCGCATTTTGGTGGGTATGGCTACTTGCGGAATTGCCGCCGGTGCACGCCCGGTTTTAACTGCTTTTATTGATGAATTAGAAAAGCGCGGAATTACCAACGTACAAGTGACACAAACAGGATGTATCGGAATTTGCCAGTTTGAGCCGGTTGTCGAAGTGGTTACTCCCGGAAAAGATAAAGTGACCTATGTAAAAATGACACCTGAAATGGCTGTTAGAGTAGTTAACGACCATATTGTAAATGGTAACGTAGTACAAGAGTTTACCATTGGTGCTCACACAAAATAAGGGGGAAAATGTAATGTATCGTTCCAATGTACTCGTATGCGGCGGTACCGGCTGCTCTTCCTCTAACAGTCAGGAGATTATGCGCAGACTGGAAGAAGAGATTAAGAAAAAAGGTCTTGATAAAGAAGTCAATGTAGTATGTACCGGCTGCTTCGGTTTATGTTCGTTAGGACCTGTTGTCATTGTATATCCGGAAGGCTCTTTTTACAGCAAGGTTACTCTTGCTGATATTCCGGAAATTGTAGAAGAACATTTGCTCAAAGGAAGAATCGTAAAGCGTCTGTTATATCAGGAGACCATCGACAACGATGCCATTCATTCCTTGACTGATACACCGTTTTATAAAAAACAAAAACGAATTGCGCTGCGCAACTGTGGTGTAATTAATCCTGAAGTAATTGAAGAATACATAGCGATGGATGGATACAGCGCTTTAGGTAAAGTGCTGACTGAAATGAAACCGGAAGAAGTCATTCAAGTCATTAAAGATTCCGGCTTGCGCGGCAGAGGTGGCGGCGGTTTCCCAACAGGATTAAAGTGGAGCCTTGCAGCCCAAAATGATGCTGACCAGAAATATGTTTGCTGTAATGCGGACGAAGGTGACCCGGGAGCCTTTATGGACCGTTCTGTGTTGGAGGGTGACCCGCACTCTGTTTTGGAAGCAATGGCAATTGCAGGTTATGCCATTGGCGCTACACAAGGATATATTTACATTCGTGCAGAATATCCGATTGCAGTTGAACGATTGCAAATTGCAATTCAGCAAGCAAGAGAATTGGGCTTGCTTGGAAAAAATATCTTTGACAGCGGCTTTGATTTTGACATTGAATTACGTCTAGGCTCCGGTGCTTTTGTTTGCGGTGAGGAAACATCTTTGCTGGCATCCATTGAAGGTCATCGCGGTGAACCTCGTCCTCGCCCTCCATATCCAGCAGTAAAAGGTTTGTATGGCAAACCTACCATTTTAAATAACGTTGAAACGTATGCCAATATTGCACAAATTATATTGCATGGGGCAGAGTGGTTCCAATCTATTGGAACAGAGCGTTCAAAAGGTACAAAAGTATTTGCTTTGGGTGGTAAAATCAAACATACAGGTTTGGTTGAGGTTCCAATGGGAACTACCTTACGGGAAATTGTGGAGGAAATCGGCGGCGGCGTTTCCGATGGCGGCAAATTTAAAGCTGCACAAACAGGCGGTCCTTCCGGTGGTTGTATTCCAGCCAAATTTTTAGACATTGAGATTGACTATGACAACTTAACTGAAATTGGTGCCATGATGGGTTCCGGCGGTTTAATTGTTATGGATGAATCCACCTGTATGGTTGATATCGCAGAATTCTTTCTTCGCTTTACTGTTGATGAATCCTGTGGTAAATGTACTGCTTGTCGTATTGGTACCAAACGCCTTTTGGAAATGCTGGAGAAAATCACCAGTGGCAGAGGTGAAGACGGTGATATTGAGAAGTTGGAATCCTTGTGCCATTATATCAAAGACAACTCTTTGTGCGCGCTGGGTCAAACAGCGCCCAACCCCGTTTTGTCTACCCTGCAATATTTCCGTGATGAATATGTAGCTCATGTACATGACCATCGTTGTCCGGCAGGTGCTTGTAAAGAGCTTACCATATTTAAAGTGTTGCCTGAAAAATGTATTGGTTGCACCAAATGTGCTCGTAATTGTCCTGTCGGCGCAATCCATGGTAATGTGAAAGAACATCACTTTATTGATATGAACAAATGTATTAAATGCGGTGTTTGTATGGAAAACTGTAAATTCAATGCAATTGTGAGAGAATAAGAGAGGAGTGTGGCAACATGTATCAGATTAAAATCAATGGAATGCCTTTCTCCGTACCGGAAGGCTCCACAATTTTGGAAGCGGCAAGATTTGCCGGTATTAAAATTCCTACCTTATGTTTTTTAAAAGATTTGAATGAAATCGGCGCTTGCCGTGTTTGTGTTGTAGAAGTAAAGGGAGCGCGCTCTTTGGTCGCCGCTTGTGTACATCCTGTAAATGAAGGCATGGAGATTTTTACAAATACTCCAAGAGTGATTGAATCCAGAAAAACAACACTTCAATTATTGCTTTCTGTTCATGAAAGAAAATGTTTGTCCTGCGTACGTAACGGCACTTGCGAATTACAACAGCTTTGTGCAGAGTTGGGTGTAGATGTTGAAGACAAATTAGACGGAGAAAGACCGGCCAGTGTACCGGATACATCTACTGCCCATTTGGTGCGCAATAATGCCAAATGTGTGTTGTGCCGCCGCTGTGTTGCAGCTTGTGAGCATCAGCACGTAGCAGTAATCGGTGCAAACAACCGTGGTTTCGATACACAAATCGGATGTGCGTTTAACTTGCCTTTGGCAGAAGTAAGCTGTGTCTCCTGCGGACAATGTATCGTAAGCTGTCCGACAGGCGCGTTGATTGAGCGTGATCAAACAGCCGAATTATTGGCAGCGATTAACGACCCTGAAAAATATGTTGTAGTGCAAACAGCACCTTCTATTCGCGCTACTCTGGGCATGAATGTTTTGATATGCCAATTGGTACAAAACGTAAAAGGCAAAATGGTAGCGGCTCTGCGCAGACTGGGTGTGGATAAAGTATTCGACACTGATTTTGGAGCAGACCTTACCATCATGGAAGAGGCTCATGAATTTATACATCGTGTCAAAACAGGCGGTGTATTACCTATGATTACATCTTGTTCTCCCGGTTGGGTAAAATTCTGTGAGCATTATTTTCCTGACCTATTGCCAAATGTATCCACATGTAAGTCTCCTCAACAAATGACAGGTGCAATGTTGAAAACTTGGTATGCTGAGAAACATGGTATTGACCCTAAAAATATTGTATCTGTAAGTATTATGCCTTGTACTGCGAAAAAGTTTGAAATTGACCGAGAGGATCAAGATGCAGCCGGAGACGGTATTCAAGATGTGGATATTGTATTGACAACACGTGAAATTGGACGTTTGTTAAAACAATGCAACATTGATTTTGCAAATTTACCGGATGAAGAATTTGATCCTGCTATGGGAGTCAGCACCGGTGCGGGCGCTATTTTTGGCGCAACAGGCGGCGTTATGGAAGCTGCTCTCAGAACAGCGGCAGATACGATTTTTGGCGCACCTTTGGAAAATATAGAGTACCATGAAGTACGCGGCACACAAGATTATAAAGAGGCAACTTATAACTTAAATGGGCTGGAAGTAAAGGTTGCTGTTGTCAGTGGACTGGAAAATGCCAATACATTATTGGAAAAAGTACGCTCCGGAGAAGCGGATTGTCAGTTTATTGAGATTATGTGTTGTCCTGGTGGTTGCGTTAATGGCGGAGGACAGCCGATACAACCGGCAGAAGTACGTAATTTCACTGATTTAAAATCACTGCGTGCCAAAGCGTTATATGAAGAAGATAAGAATCTTCCGTTTAGAAAAAGCCATGAAAGTCCGATTATTAAGCAAGTTTATCAGGAATACTTAGAAGAACCGGGCAGTCATATTGCGCATCAAATTTTACATACCACTTTTGTAAAACGAAATAAAACAGTTCAGCTGTAAATAAAAGACTCCAAAGCATCAGCTTTGGAGTCTTTTTACCGTTATAAAATATTTCTTTGTAATAATGCAGAAATCAATTTGCAGTCATTCCTACCTTATGGTATGATATAGTAAAATAGTCCCAATTGGAGAGGGGTTTATATGAAAGCGTTGTCTCATAAAAAGATAGAAATGAAATGGTACGAACCGGTAACCATAGCAGTAGGCTTTGGACTGTTTATCTGGTTTTGTATTCCTTTTTTCTTTGGCATATTTAACGTAGGGTCTTATTTTGGTATTGCTGTCAGTATCCTTGCTATGGCTTACTTTCCGGTGAAGCGTTTTTGTAAGAGAAAGATGGCGCAAAAGCCATACTTTGTTACATTTAGCATTGTAAATTTTCTGGCTGTGATATTTGGAATTTGGATTGCATTTTTAACAGGTTTAATGATATTTGCAATCAATCAGGTACCTTTGGCAAATGTAACGGCAGTTGTACTGGGGAGTCCCCTTGAAGAAAATGAGTTAGGACCATCATTAACAGCAAGGTTAGACAGAGCTGTAGAATATTTAGAGGAAAATCCAACGGTAAACTGTGTGGTGACAGGCGGGATGGGAGATAAAGATACGCCTTCGGAAGCAGAGGTTATGTATGATTATTTGGTGCAGAAAGGAATTTCCCCTGAAAGAATTGAAAAAGATGCCAGCTCACGTAATACAAAAGAGAACTTAGAAAATGCAAAACAGATTATTCAATCAAAAGGTTGGAATCAAAATATAGCCATTATCACAGAGTACTATCATGAATTTAGGGCAGGCAGGTTGGCTGATGAATTAGGAATGCGTTCTTATGCAGTATGCGCTGAGACGCCGTGGTATATTTTTTCTTCTTCTTATGGAAGAGAGGTGCTTGCACTTACAAAATTTTTCTGTCATATTTAATGTTAAAAATAGATTTCAAAGCAATTTGAAATCTATTTTTATTTTTTACAGTCTGAATAATATCAAAGAAAAAGGCTTTCATTTGCATCTGGAGGACTTTCTTTTAATATTTGTTTACTCAATATGCAGAGCAATTTCTCTTATACGATAACAACCAAATAATAGCAACAAAACAAACATTGAAAGGAACTTCTTTCAATATTCAAAATTTCGGCTATTACTTAGAACATTTAACGTTTATCTGTTAAAAATTGTTCAGCTATTTCTTTTATGTTATAACAACCTAGCAACAAATGCAAAATCACAGATTTTGATTGTTGACTAGAACGTTTTAGCGCTCCAACGTTAAAAATTACTTTGTAATTTTTTCTATGCTATAACAACCTAGCAACAGCTGCAAAACTAAAGTTTTGGCTGTTGGCAAGAACGTTTTAGCATTTGTCAGTAAAAAATTGCAAAGCAATTTTTTTAATGCTATAATATAAAAAAACAGTGCAGAGAGGGAGCGTATAAAATATGGTAAAAATTTTAATTAAGAATGCTCATATATGTGACCCTGCAACAAATATGGATTGCGAGGGAGACATTTTTTTAGTAGACGGTGTGATAGCTGACATTGGTACTAATCTGGAATACGAAACAGAAGTTACCATAGACGCCAGTGGGTTAATTGCTGCTCCCGGTTTGGTAGATATGCATGTACATTTACGCGACCCGGGTCAGACTGAAAAGGAAGACATTATCAGTGGTTGTAAGGCAGCTGCTGCAGGCGGCGTTACCAGTGTACTGGCAATGCCAAACACAAATCCAACAGTAGATAATGTAGAAACAGTGCAGTATATTTTGGAGAAAGCAAAAGATGCAGATGCACACGTATATGTATCGGCTGCTATTACAAAAGGATTGCAAAGTGATGTGCTTTGCAACTTAGCAGCTTTAAAAGAGGCGGGAGCGATTGCTTTAAGCGATGACGGAAGACCTGTGATTAATACAGAATTTATGGCAGAAGCTATGCAGGCCGCGCCAAAGCTTGGTATGACGGTTGTATCTCACTGTGAAGATTTGTATTTGGCAAAAGGCGGTATCATTCATGGCGGAAAAGTAGCGGAGACATTGGGCGTAAAAGGAATTCCTGCCGCTGCGGAAGACTGTGGAACAGCCAGAGAAATCGCGTTGGCCGCAGCTTACAATGTTCCGATTCATATTTGTCATGTAAGTACTGCAACTTCCATTGCCTTAATACGCGACGCAAAAGCAAGAGGTGTGGCAGTAACGGCAGAAACGGCTCCCCACTACTTTACCTTGACAGAAGAAGAGCTGCTCAAACGTGACGCCGATTACAGAATGAATCCTCCTCTAAGAACGGAAGCAGATCGACTGGCAGTAATCGAAGCATTAAAAGACGGAACATTAGATGCAATTGCTACGGACCATGCACCACATACACCGGAAGAAAAAGCTGATTTTGAAAAAGCACCAAATGGGGCTATTGGTATGGAAACCTCTTTGTCAGCAGGAATTACCGCTTTGGTCAAACAAGGACATTGCACTATGTTGCAACTGATTGAAAAGATGTCAACAAAACCGGCACAACTATTGGGTATTCCGGCAGGTACCTTAAAGAAAGGAAGCCCTGCGGACGTGATTCTGATTGATAAAGATGAAGAATGGACGGTTGATGTAGATAAATTACATGGTAAAAGCAAAAACTGCGTCTTTAAGAATAGAAAGCTGACAGGAAAAGTAAAATTTACGGTATGCGGCGGAAAAATTGTATTTAACGAATTGGATTAATTGATATAGTATTTGATGGTATGAAATCTGTTTCATGCTTTCAAATACTATTTTTATGTAAGGAAAAATTACCGTTTATTCTCCAACCAAATTGCTTTAAAATCCTGTATGTTATTGTTCGTAAGGTCTTTGCAAATATTGCGAATTTTGTTATAATAATTTTATATAACTTTTATCGCATGAAATGAAATTGGTATATTGCATATTATAAATTGTTCGGAGGAAACAACATGTCTTTAGACCGTTTAATCGAAAATATCATCGAAAAACAAAATCCAACCGTAGCGGGACTTGACCCAAAGCTTAGTTATATTCCAACCTATATTAAAGAATCTTGCTTTGAAAAATATGGTCATACCTTAGAAGGGGCGGCTGCCGCTTTATTTGAGTTTAACAAAGGATTAATTGATGCTTTGCATACCATTGTGCCTGCTGTAAAGCCACAGTGCGCTTATTATGAAATGTATGGTTGGCAAGGAATGAAAGCTTTGCATGATACCATAGCCTATGCAAAAGAAAAGGGTATGTTTGTAGTGACAGACGGCAAACGAAATGATATTGGCACAACCATGGAAGCATATGCGGTTGCACATTTAGGACAAGTAGATGTGCAGGGGGAAAAAATTGCGCCGTTTGCAGGAGATTCCCTTACAGTTAACGGATATTTGGGTTCTGACGGTATTTTGCCATTACTGGATATTTGCGATAAACAAGATAAAGGCATTTTTGTATTAGTGAAAACCTCTAACCCGTCTTCAGGAGAATTGCAGGATTTAAAGCTGGATTCCAATGAGAGTATTTACGAAACTATGGGACACATGTGTGAAGCATGGGGAGCAGAGCATATGGGTAAGTACGGTTACAGTGCGGTTGGTGCAGTGGTTGGTGCAACTTATCCGGAACAGCTGAAAGAACTGCGCGAAAAATTGCCGCATACATTTTTCTTGGTACCGGGATATGGTGCGCAAGGCGGCGGTGCTGATGATGTAGCTCCCGGTTTTGACCCAAAAGGGCTTGGAGCCTTGATTAACTCTTCACGCGGCATTATGTGCGCATGGCAAAAGAATCAAGTTGCGGAAACAGATTATGCCAAAGCAGCAGCGGAAGAAGCGATACGTATGCGTGACGAGTTGATTGCCCGCATTGGAAAAATTGGTTGATTCCTGTTCACAGAAAAATGGAGGATGTTATGAAATTTGATGTAAAAACATGCAGAATTATAAGCAAACAAAAAATAGCAACAGACACGTATGATTTTACTTTGTTTGCAGGTGAGCTGGCACAAATTGCACAGCCGGGTCAATTTGTACATATTCAGGTACCGGGAAAAACACTACGCAGACCTATTTCCATTTGTGATGTCAATAAAGAAAATAATACCTTGCGCATTGTATTTCAAATTCGTGGAGAAGGTACGGAAATTCTTTCTCAATTGAAAACAGATGACACCATGAATCTATTGGCGCCTTTGGGTCATGGTTATGAAATCGGAGATACAAAGAAAAAAGTATTGTTGGTAGGCGGTGGTATTGGCGTGCCTCCGTTGTTGTACTTAGCAAAACAATATGGAGAAAATGCAACGGTTGTAATAGGCTTTCGCAGCAAAGAATTCGTAATTTTGGAACAGGATTTTATCAAGGCCGGCTGTAACGTAATTGTAGTAACAGATGACGGTACGTATGGACATCATGGTTTGGTAACGGACTGTATCGCTGATGTTGTATTTGATGAAATGTTTGCTTGCGGTCCAATGCCGATGCTCAAAGCGCTGGCACATGTTGCCGATGAGCGTCATGTACCGTTCCAAGTATCTTTGGAAGAAAGAATGGCATGCGGCGTAGGCGCTTGTCTTGGTTGTGCTTGCAAGACCAAAAGAGAAGAAAAACAAGATGAAACATACAGCCATGTATGTAAAGACGGACCGGTTTTTGATTATAAAAAGATTGTATTTTAACAAAACAAGAAACAGAAAAGGTGGTTTCAAGTATGGCTGATTTACATGTAACAGTTGCAGGCGTCGATTTTTCCAATCCATTGATTGCAGCATCAGGTACTTTTGGTTTTGGAAGAGAATATAATGAGTTTTATCCGCTTTCCACATTAGGTGGAATTTCAAGTAAGGGTATTACCCTGAAAGAGCGTTTGGGCAATCCTCCGCCGAGAATTGCGGAAGCCCCGGGTTGTATGCTCAATGCAATCGGTCTGCAAAATCCCGGAGTAGACTATTTTATTGAACATGATTTGCCTTGGCTGAAAGAACAAGGTACCGTAGTCATTGCCAATATTGCCGGAAATACTCCCGAAGAATACTGTGCTATGGCAGAAAAATTATCCGATACCAACGTAGATATGTTGGAAATGAATATTTCCTGTCCTAATGTAAAGGAAGGCGGTGTTCAATTTGGTACTTCCTGTATAGGAGTAGAGCAAATTACCGCGGCAGTACGAAAACATTGCACAAAACCTCTTATGGTAAAATTATCTCCAAACGTAACGGATATTGGTGACATTGCCGCGTCTGCCGAAGCAGGCGGTGCAGATGCAATTTCCATGATTAATACCTTAACAGGTATGCGAATCGACATTCAAACCCGCCGTCCTATTATTCGCAATAATACCAGGGTATCAGGTCCTGCATTATTGCCCATTGCTGTTCGTATGATTTGGCAAGCATATAATCGTGTAAAAATTCCGATTGTAGGTATGGGTGGTGTATCCAATTGGAAAGATGCCGTTGAACTGATGCTGGCAGGTTCTACTGCTTTGCAGATTGGTACTGCATTTTTTACCAATCCATATGCGCCTGTAGAAATTATAGAAGGACTGAACAAATATTTAGATGAGAATGGAATTTCATCCGTAACAGAATTGACCGGCAAAATGATTCCTTGGGGAGAATAAATCAGTATGACTCGTATTATTTTAATTCGTCATTGCGAGGCGGAAGGAAATATCAAACGTGTATTTCAAGGACATACCGATGCTGACATCAGTGAAAACGGAAGAAAGCAGTTGGATTTGCTGAGGTTACGCTGCCGTAATATGCAGATAGACGCCATTTATTCCAGTCCTTTAAAGCGAGCTTATCAAACAGCGGAAGCAATTAACAGTTTTCGTAATTTAACGGTTCAAATTCATGAAGATTTGATTGAAATTAACGGTGGGGATTGGGAAGGCCATTATTGGAGAGACCTTCCCGGATTGTTCCCTGAAGATACAGTGTTATGGAATACAAGACCATATGATTTTGCTCCGAAAAATGGGGAACCTATGCGTCATGTATATGAACGTATGAAACGCGCGGTGCTGGAAATTGCAGAGAAGAATCAAGGAAAACAGATTTGTATTACTTCTCATGGCTGTGCCATTCGTAATTTTCTGTGCTGGGCAATGGGAAAGCCCATTGAGCAAATCAATGAGGTAGACTGGTGTGATAATACTGCTGTCAGTATCATTGATTTTAATGATGCATTTGAGCCTACCGTGGTACTTGCCAATGATGCTTCCCATTTATCGGGAGAAACATCTACTTTTTCAAAACAAACGTGGTGGAAACCGGAAAATCGTATCAAAACAGAATGGGATGAGGAGATGTTTCAATGAAAATCATGGCAGTTGATTTGGGCAAAGCGCGTACCGGAATTGCTATTTGTGATGAAAGTGAAATGCTGGCTTCTCCTGTGGCTGTAATACATGAACACAATGAGGAACGTCTGTTGGAAAAGATATCCCAAATTATTTCTGAGCAACACCCCAAATTGCTTGTAGTGGGTCTGCCCCGAAATATGGATGGCAGTGAAGGGGAGAGCGCACAGCGCTGCCGTAGTTTTGCAGAAAAACTGCAAAATAAGACGCAGTTGCCTGTAACCTTACGGGATGAAAGAGGTACGACCATTACCGCACATGGTTATTTAAACTCCACAGATACACGTGGCAAGAAAAGAAAAGCGGTGGTAGATGCCGTAGCAGCCACCATTATATTGCAAGACTATTTGGATTTTCGCAGAAATCATAAAAATTCCTTGTAGCAGGAAAAACAAAATACCCATCTGCTTTCTGAAAAGAGCAGATGGGTATTTTATTTTCTCTTTGTTCCAAATAAACTTCCGTTGTATTTTATGGTACAAACAATCATCCATACAATACCGACTATGATAAACGGTATCACAGTATAGTATCCCAATGGCATATAGATTAGGTTCAAATAAGGCATCATCAGTATACCAATGCCAAGGATAAAGTTTCCTATTCCCATCTTTTGGGTATAGGGCTTTTTGTCTTCCTCACTTACATTTTGATAATGGTAGGAATGCAAAAGCTGAATTTGACCTTTGCAGCCAATCAGATAAGCAAAAACAATCAGCAGAATCCCCAGCAGAGTTTCTATTATGATTTCAGTTATTTCCATACTGCGCCTCCAAATGAAACGATGATCCATAGACATGGAAGTAATTTATATAAAAGTTTTTATAGAAACATAGAACATTATTTTATCAGCTGTTCTATGCTGCCGGATTGTATGGCAGGAATATGCTTCTGTATTTTTTCTTTTGACCAATCCCACCATCGAATTTGAAGTAAAGTTTCTATTGTTTTCTCAGAAAAACGTTTTTTGATTGGCTTTGCAGGTACTCCTCCTACAATGGTATAGGGTGGTATGTCTTTTGTGACAAGAGCGCGTGCTCCAATTACAGCACCATCACCAATTGTAACACCTGCCATAATGACAGCTTCAAATCCAATCCATACATCATTTCCAATGACAATATCACCTTTATTGTTCCAAGACTTTGTTACATCACATGGGTTTTGATTCCATTCCTCGAAAAATAGTGGAAAGGGATAAGTGGATAAAGACATTAAGGAATGGTTGGCACTGTTGAATAAAAATCTTGTACCGCATGCGATAGAGCAAAATTTTCCTATGATGAGTTTATCGTGATTGATTGGATAATGATATGGTACGTTATTTTGTTCAAATAATGTAGGGTCTTTTCTGAAGTCGTGATACATCGTGTAATCACCGATGATAATATTTGGATTGGTAATTACTTGATTTAAATAAACCGTATGGTTATCTCCTGAGCGCGGATATATTTGTTTTGCCGGAGTCATCATTTACAGCCTCCTGTTGTATGTTATATACGAAAATGATTCCGGCTTTTACAATACAGCGTTTCATGTCATACACCTCTTAGTTTTACTGTGTTTTCTATCTGTATCATAAATCCCTTATTCTATTTTGTCAATGTGTTGTGTTACATGATATATAACAAAAACACTTCTTCTGACCGGCATAGAAATAAGTCAGGAGAAGTGTTTTTTGTGAAGTGATATCAAAATGTTTAAAGTTCAATTTTGTAAACAGCACCCAGTATTTCAGATTCTGTTGGGTCATGCGTTACAAGAATAACGGTTTTTCCTTGACTGCGCTGTTTTACATCAGACATAACCAATGCCTTTGTTTCTGCATCCAAACCTTTGAAAGGTTCGTCTAAAAATAAGATGTCATAGTCAGCAAGTAATGCACGTAAAATTGCCACTCTTCTTTTCATTCCGCCTGAAAATTCTGAAATAGGGCAATGCGCATATTCTGCCAGTCCTACTTTACTTAATGCCGCTTCAATTGTTTCATTTTGCAATTGAGGAGATGCCAGTTTGATGTTGGATAATGCGCTTAAATTTTCGCATAATCTGTCTTCCTGAAAAACTGCACTTTGTTTAAGTCCATTGAAATCTGAAAATTCACCGCTGTCAGCTGTTTCAAGTCCCATCAAAATACGTAAAAGCGTTGTCTTTCCTCTTCCGGATGGCGCAGTTAACAGTGTCACTTGCCCTGTAGGAATGTTCGCACTGAAATCTTTCAGAACGATATGTTCGCCAAACGATTTGGATAAATGATTGATTGTAAGTGCCATCTCATATCCTTTCAAGCCTTTTAATGCCTTTATCCAGCAGATAAATAAATAATTTTTCAAAAATAAGGCTGATTAAAATAATAACTACCGTCCAAGCAAATAAATCAGGAGTATCCAGATAAATTTTTGCGTTATATAAATTTTCTCCAATAGAATTTTTGGGAATTCCAATGACTTCTGCGGCTACGCCCGACTTCCAGCATAATCCAAGGGAAATGCTACAGGCAGCACGGAAAAAAGGCATAATCTGAGAAATATAAATGTAACGGATTTTTCTCATAGGAGAAATGCGGAATACTTGTGCCATCTCCAATAATTGTTTATCGCATGACGAAATACCATCTTTGATATTGGTATAAATCACAGGCAAAACAATCAAAAAGGAAATAATAATAGATAAGTTTTTGGAAGAAACCCAAATTAGAATCAGTATGACAAAGGACGCTACGGGAACTGCCTTAACAGTCAGCATAAATGGAGCCAAGAATTGCTCCACATATTTGAATTTAGCGGAAAGAGCTGCCAAAAGAATTCCGGCAATACAGGCAGCTAAAAAGCCGCCAATAATCCTTAACAGAGAAAATGTAATGGATAACCAGAATTCTCCGGTACAGGCCAGCTCAAACAATCTTTGAAATGCAGTAACAGGAGAAACCAACAGGATGTTCTGTCCGATGATTAAGGCACAAATTTGCCATATGATAAGCCATACGGCAACAGACCATAATTTAATTTTTCCCGGGCGCTTGTTTTTTTTAGGCATTGTAATAGAAATCGTCTGCCGGTAGTTTTCCGCCGATAGATTTTGCGTTTTGATCGTTTAATACGGAAAGATAGCCGGAAAGTTTTTCTTTCATTTCATTTCCGCTAATGAAAGTAATGTTACATTCAGGAATTGCTTTTTGTGCCACTGCTTCTGTTACAATATCATACTTACCAACCAAAGCAGCACCTTCATTTACATTCTTATTCACATAGTCTACGGATTCTTGATAATGTTTTAGAAAATCTTCCACAGCTTGTGGATTTTGCTCAATAAATTCAGTTCTTGCAACTACCACACCTGTTACCAAAGTGGAAGGAGATTCTGCATTTTCTTGCAATTTGTCCCATTCTTCTGTTAAGTCAAGAGCAACACGCAGATTGCTGTTTTTGCTTTGTGCTGTTGTAACAAAAGGTTGTGGAAGCATTGCAATTGCATTTTCGGAAGCATTTAGAGCAGCCACACATTCAGAATGTTCACTTTTCCATTCAATGGTTACATCTTTTGCAGGGTCAATACCATTTTGCTCCAGAATATAGTTTAGTGCATATTCAGGAGTAGCACCTTTACCGCTGGCATAAATGGTTTTGCCTCGTAAATCTTCAACGGAATGAATGGTATCACCGGATTCTACCATATAAAGAACGCCAAGCGTATTAATTGCCAATACCTTTACGCCGCCTTCTGTATTATTGTACAAAACAGAAGCTACGTTGGCAGGAACTGCGGCAATGTCAATTTCACCTTGTACAATTTTTGGAGTTACTTCATCAATGGAAGCAGCAATAGAAAAATTGTAGTTGTTATCTGTAATTGTTTCTTCTTCGCAGTCGTTCATAAATTTAACCATACCCATTGCAGTTGGACCTTTGAGTGCGGTTACATTCATATCAACCGGAGTGGAAGTTTGTGCTTGGCTGGCAGTAGATGAATTGCTGCCGGATTCTGTTGAGCCACTGGAAGAACAGCCGGTCAATACAACTGCAACCAGCACACTCAATCCCAGTGCGAAAGATAATAATTTTTTCATATTCATACCCTCTCTTTTTTTGAATGTATTACAAGTCGGATTTAAGAATATATGGTATGTTCCAATCCAACCTGATTGATGATTTTAATTGTTGTGGAATTGACTTCAATCAGTTTTGCTTTTTGAAGTTCGGACAACTCCCTAAAAAGGGCTGCACGGCTAATACCAATGCGGCTTGCCAGCACTTCTCTGGAGCAATTTGGAATAATACAATTTTCTGCGTTCTGATTTGAAATTAGGTATTCGGCCAATTTGCTGCGGCAGCTTTGTGTAGAGATTAATTCGATACGTTTAATTAAGAATTGTATTTTTTTGTTGCAAACCAAAGCATATTTCATTGCCAATGAAGCATCTTGTTCCATAGCTGTTACAATGATATTTTTTGGTATGAAGTATACAACAGCATTGGTACGGCTGCGAATGACAGTCTCCATTTGTGTGCAATCGAACAAATTGCAAATTCCAAAACAATTTCCTTTATGCAGAGAATTCAGCATAGTATCGCGTCCGTCAAGAGCAACAGAGTAAATGTCCAGTATACCGGAGGCAATTAGACCAATAAAGCCCTTACCATTGTTATTATCGCTTAAATATGCCTTGATGACAGATGAAGAGTTTTATCAGATGAAATTGCTTCAAGGAATTCTTTATTCGGCATAGTTCATCTCCCTTCGACACCAAGGTTAGACAATGCTAACTACAAAAATATTGTACCTACCTTTCCTAACAATGTCAATATAAAAAGCTTGCACAGGTAGTCTCACGTGATACTGACAGTTTACAAAATACTTGGTAAGCTTTTGCTAACTTATATCATTTGGAGTTGAGCGATTTGCTGAAAAAAGTTGTACTGATTTCAGGAGGGGCTGCAGTTGGAAAAACTGCTGTACTAAAGAATATCATACCATTGCTTCAAAGTAAAGATTTGGCATTATCTGTGTGCAAAATTGACTGTGTTGCAACAAGAGACGGTTTGGTTTATCAAAATATGAATATTCCTCATGTGGTAGGTATTAGCGGTGATATTTGTCCCGACCACTTTCTGGTTTCCAATCTTCCGGAGTTGTATCACTGGGCAGATGAAAAACAGAGTGATGTTTTACTGATTGAAACAGCAGGCCTTTGTCACAGATGTTCTCCCGCTACGGAACAAATGGCAGCAGGATGCGTACTGGACTGTACTTCCAGCTGTCATGCACCGGCGCAGCTTGGGCCAATGCTGACTTATGCTGATTTTGTGGTGCTTACCAAAATTGACATGGTATCTCAAGCAGAACGGGAAATTATTTTGTGGAAAATAAAAGAGTTGAATCCTACTGCCAAATTATTTACAGTGGATGGATTGACAGGTTACGGAGCGGAGGGACTGGCAGATTGGTTAAGCTGTTTTTCCAAAGAAACTAATTTTGATGACGATGTATTACGCCACAGTATGCCAAGCGGTGTTTGCTCGTATTGCGTCGGAGAAAAAAGGGTAGGAAGCGCGTATCAGCAAGGTGTAGTAGGAAAGATTGAGTTTTAAGGCAGGTGAGCATCATGCATAAATTAACCATTTATGGGGGAAACGATAAATATGGAAATCCGGAAGGAATTCAGAGGTTAGATTTATTTCGAGGTGAATTGTATACCATTGTGGGTAATACAGGTTCCGGAAAAAGCAGATTGATTAAAGATATTGAACAGCTTGCAAATCATGATACCATTACGCAAAGAAGTGTGTTCATTGATGATACAAATTTTTCATGGGAGGAGCGCCAGCAACGGTCATTGCATTTTGTTGCGCATTTAGGACAGAATATGCGCTTCATGTTGGATACAACCGTAGAGGATTTTTTAAATTTACACGCATGTTGCAGAGCAAAGCAAATCAATTCCGATGAAATTATCTGTCACGCAAATCAAATTACGCCGGAAGCAATTATGCCGAATCAAAGTTTAAATTTATTGAGTGGCGGTCAAACAAGAGCGTTAATGATAGCGGATATTGCATTCATTTGCGACAGTCCTATTGTACTAATTGATGAAATAGAAAATGCGGGCATTGATAAAGAAAAAGCATTTGCGTTACTATTGTCCAAAGAAAAATTAGTCATGATTGTTACCCATGACCCTCATACTGCATTCATGGCAAAACAGCGTATTGTCATGGAATCGGGAGCAATCAAACAAGTGATACAGAGAAGCAGAACAGAAGAAGAAACGTTTCATCAATTAAGCAAAGAATATAGAAAACAAAAAAATTTGCAGGATGCCATTAGAAATGGAGCGTGTTTTTAAATGAAGAAGGTATTGTTGTATTGGAACCATATCTGTATATTACATAATTATGAAAAAATGTTTTTAGAAGAAGTAAAGCAAGCATTACTCCCATATGATATTGAATTAAATGTTACTTATTTTGGCATGGGATATCCGGAACATATGTCTGAGTATCTTTATAAAAAAGATGCGGTACTGCCTGATATCATTGTGTCTGCTGACTTGGAAGTATTTGAGGATGCTCGTATTTTTTCTAAATTGGAGCCGGATTTATATCCATGTCATGATTGGATTTCTTTCAAAGACAGTACAGCACTTGAATTGGTAGAGCGCAGTCCGTACTTATTACCTTTTATATCCATTCCGCTGGTGTATTTTACGACCAATCCTGATGATTGTAAAAACAAAAAAATGGATGAAATTCATTCGTTGGCCTTTGGAGGCATCAACAATTCCGCAGGAAAAACCGTTACAAAAGCCATTTGGAATCGTTACGGAAAAGAAGCTGCCGAACATGTTTTGCGTAACAGCATCGTAGAGGATATGCCAATCGGTGCATTTCGTCAGGTAAAAACAGGGAAGGCACAAACTGCCTTGGTACCGTCTATTTATGCCCTCAGAGCCGATAATACAGAAACATTCATGCAGATACCGCAGGAAGGACCTTTATTGATACCCTCCTACCTTTGCGTGCGCAACTCGATTGAGAAAGAGGTAGCGGTAACAGTAGTCAATCATATGATTTGTCAAAAGCTGTGCGAGTTCTATGCTACAAAAGGGGATTTAATTGTATATCCCGATTTTGATGTACCGCCCAGTCAACATGAAAGCGAAATTTATTTCGCAGTAGAATCCCGTTGGTTGGAGCAGTTGTCTCCACAAGAATTTTATGATTTGTACGGAACCTGTCTTCCCAAAGCGAATATTCCTAATGAAAAAGGATGTCAGATTTGAATCTGACATCCTTTTTTTAAATAGAGCGTTCTTTTCCCATATAAATAACGCACATAATGCCGTCACCCGTATGGCTTCCTATAATTGGACCTACAAACTGGATTTTAATATCTTTTACATTTGGTATTTGTTTTTTGATGAGGTCTGCTACATATTCTGCATCTGCCATGGCATCTCCGTGCATAATATAAACGGTTTGTTCTTCCGGATTTATAATTGTTTCCGCCATTCTGTTTACAATGCAGTCTAACGATTGTTTACGACCGCGGATTTTTTCCGTTGGAATCAATTCGCCGTTTTCATTTACTTGCAATACAGGTTTAATTCCAAGCATGCCGCCGAATAAGGCTGCTGCCGCAGAAATTCTTCCGCCGCGTTTTAAATGATTTAAATCATTTACCGTAAACCACAAACGAACATACTTACGGTTTTCTTCTGCCCACTGAGCCGCTTCTTTCACAGAAGCACCGTTTTTCAACATTTCCAATGCATGGATTACAAGCAGGCCTTCTCCCATACTTGGAGAACGGGAATCGACTGTATAAATTTGGCGTTGAGGATATTTTTCACGCAGTTCTTCCACTGCTGTTACAGAACGTTCATAGGTTGCACTCAAGGCAGAAGAAAAACAAATATACAGCAAATCGGTTTCTTCTTTTAGATGAGGTTCAAATATTTCTACAAAACGAGCTGACGTAATCTGAGTGGTAGTAGGCATACTGCCGTTTCTCATAGCTGCGTAGAATTGCTCATTGGTCATTTCACGGCCGTCAGGGTAGTTTAAATATGTTTTATCTTCCATTAAAAATTCCATAGGAATTACTTCAATGCCAAGTTGTTCAATTTGCTCAGGAGTAAAATCGGCGGTAGAATCTGTAATTACAAGATACTTGCTCATTCGGATGCTCCATTCATAATAATTTTTCACATAATTTGATATGGCTTTATTATATATGATTTCAAATTATATGTCCATATAGGAACGAAAATGAAAAAAGACCTTTGGTCATACCAAAGATCTTTTGCTGTAAAAACAAGGCCCGCCCGGCCGTAATGTGCTAAGAGTAACCTGCTACTCAAGAGCAGGTGGGTGCCCTCCCACTGAGTTCGTACTCCCTTCTTCCGAAAAAACGGGAGGTCTGCAGTCCGTCAGCGGAGAACGGGCTCCCTAAAATAAAGGTGTAGGGTTACTTATGCAACGGTCCACGCACCGGGCAGGATTTTTATTTTCTGGAGTTATTATATCACGTTTTTTTTCATTTATAATTCTTTTTTGAAAAAACAGTTATGAATTTTTACCTAAAAAAGCTTATTCCTCGTCTGCAGATTCGTACAGCTCGTCAAAATGACTTTCAAAAATTTCTGCAAGCTTATCGAGTAGTTCTTCGTCTTCCACTTCAGCCAATTGTTCTTCGCCATCTTCTTCAATTGCTTCAAAGATGTAGTAAGTACCTTCTGATTCAATGGAAGCAGCCGGATCTTCAAATGTTGGAAGCAATGCATAAAAACAGCCGTCATCGTTTTCAATTACATCAAGAATTTCAAACTCATGTTCTTTGCCTTCATCATCTATTAGGGTAATTAGGTCTACTTCAAATTCCTCGTTATTTGTATTACTCATAATTCTCCTCCTAAACTGTTTGATTCTATTTTACCGTTCAGCCAACGTGAAGTCAACCAAAATTATAATTATTGAAATTATGACTAAATCTATAATTAAAATATAGTTAGAATGAATAGATTTTACTTTTCTGTTTCATTCTGCACCATTTTCGTGTATAATAGTACAAATGAAAGAAAAGGAATGATTCAATGGCTACAGAGATATATGATGTAATTATTATCGGCGGCGGACCGGCCGGATATACAGCCGCAATTTATTGTGGGCGTGCAGCAATGAAAACATTACTTTTAGAAAAATATATGCCGGGAGGTCAAATGGGTATTACAGCTCATATTGATAATTATCCGGGCTTTCCTGAAGGAATTGACGGTTTTACACTGGCAATGGATATGGAAAAACAAGCAGAGCGTTTTCAAATAGAGCATAAAACAGAAGAAGTAAGCTCTGTTCAATTAGACCAAAAGATAAAAGAAGTGACTGTTTCCAATGGTACTGTATATGGTGCCAAGTCCGTTATTATCGCATCAGGTGCGTCTGCGAGAGAGTTAGGATTACCTGAGGAACGTGAATTAAGGGGAAAAGGAGTTTCTTATTGTGCCACTTGTGACGGCGCATTTTTCCGAAATAAAACGGTTGCAGTCATTGGCGGGGGAGATACGGCGGCAGCTGACGCTGTATTTTTATCGAAATTATGCAAACAAGTATATGTGGTACACAGAAGAGATACGCTCAGAGCTGCAGCGGTCTATTATGATGTGCTGAAGCAGACAGAAAATGTCACTTTTGTATGGGACAGTACAGTAGAAGAAATTCTGCACGATAACACGGTCACCGGAATCCGGATTAAAAATAAACATACGGGTCAATTACAGACCATAGATTGTCAAGGTGTATTTGTAGCCATAGGCAATGTTCCAAACACCAAACTATACGAAAAGCAAATTGAACTGGACGGAAACGGTTATGTAATTGCAGAAGAAAATACGAAAACATCTCAATTGGGTGTATTTGTGGCAGGTGATATCAGAACCAAACCGTTACGGCAAGTAGTAACAGCAGTAGCAGACGGTGCTGTAGCCGCATATATGGCAGAAGAATATATCCAATTACAAACAGCAGAAACGGAATAATAAAAATAGCTTTGGTTGAATATGGAAACCAAAGCTATTTTATTTTACAATTTTAAAATAGATGACCGTTTTCTTGACAAAAGAAAGACAGTTTGATATTATAACAGTGTTATATAACGCTGTTATATGGAGGCGATTGGTTGACTGCAGAAGAAACAAATACATTGTCTAGTATTTTAAATGCAGGGAAAAAAGAGTTTTTGGCAAAAGGATTTCGTTCTGCATCTTTACGCAGTATTGTAAAAGAAGCGGGCGTAACAACAGGTGCTTTTTACGGTTATTATAAAAGCAAAGAGGATTTATTCCGCGCATTGGTAGGTGAACCGGCGCAAACATTTTTGTCTGTTTATCACCATGCGCAAGACTCATTTGCTGAACTTCCGCCGTCGGAACAACCGGAGCATATGGGAAAAGTATCCGGCCAATGTATGGACTGGATGGTCACATACATTTACGAGCATTTTGATGCTTTTAAATTGCTGATATGCTCAGCAGACGGCACAGAGTATGAGAACTTTATTCATACGTTGGTAGAAGTAGAAGTAAAAGCAACTCATCAGTTCATCGCAGTTTTAAAAAGCTTAGGGTATCATGTTAAAAAAATCGACAGCCAATTAGAACATATGCTGATTAGCGGTATGTTTTCCGGATTTTTTGAAATTGTCGTTCATGATATGCCGCAAGAACAAGCCGCAGAATATATTAAAGAACTGCGTGAATTTTATACGGCCGGCTGGACAAAGATTATGGGGCTTTCATGAGAGGGCTCTATCATTTTTATCCTTGAGTTAGCTATTGCTAACTTAGATTTATATTCTGATTGATTCTATCGTAACAGCAACCATACAACATATAAGGAGGAATAAAACGTGAAAAAAGAGTCTAATCTGAAAAGACTTTTGGGATATGCAGGAAATCATAAGTACCTTACTTATGCATCATGGGCGCTTTCTGCAATAGGAGCGTTATTAGCGTTGGTTCCATTTTGGTATATATGGAACATTATCCGTGAGGTATTGGAAGTAATGCCCCATTTTGAAGATGCAACTATGCTCACTTATAACGGCTGGATGGCAGTATTATTTTCTGTATTGTCTATTTTGGTATATATAGGTGGACTGATGTGTTCGCACTTGGCTGCGTTTCGTATTGCTTCCAATATCCGTATAGATGCAATGCATCATATTGTAAAATTGCCCCTTGGATTTGCCGAAACATTCGGAAGCGGCAAGCTGCGTAAAATTGTGAATGAATCCAGTGCAGCTACTGAAACATATTTAGCGCATCAACTTCCCGATAAAGCGGGAGCAATTGCAACGCCAATCGGTTTGCTGGCACTACTGTTCCTGTTTGATTGGCGCTTGGGTCTGTTAAGCCTTGCGCCTGTAGTGCTGGGATTTTTAATTATGATAAATATGACAGGCGCCAAAATGAAAAAGAAAATGGAAGAATATCAAAATGCTTTAGAGGACATGTCCAATGAAGCAGTGGAATATGTACGCGGTATTCCCGTTGTGAAAACATTCGGTCAAACCGTATTTTCTTTCAAACGCTTTAAGGGTTCCATAGACCGTTACGGAAAATGGGTCATTGCTTATACAAAAGAGTTGCGAGGTCCGATGATGGCCTATACCGCAGCGATTAACAGTACGTTTGTATTTTTAATTGCCGCGGCGCTTATTTTCACGCAAAATAATATTACCAATGAATTTATTTTAAATTTAATGTTTTATATCATTATAACGCCAATTATTTCTATCACGCTGACAAAAATTATGTATCAAAGTGAAAATGCCATGATTGTGGAAGACGCATTAAAACGCATTGACAGTATTTTTCATGCAAAACCACTGGACCATACCAAAATATCAGAACATCCCAAAGACAGTTCTGTAGAATTAAAACAGGTAAGCTACAGCTATGACGGGGAGAAAAATGCGCTGACAGATGTATCGCTGCGCATTGATGCAGGGCAGATCGTTGCTTTTGTGGGCCCTTCCGGGGGAGGAAAATCTACCCTTGCAAATATCATTGCAAGATTTTTTGATCCCCAAACTGGAAATGTTCTGATAGGTGGAGTGAATGTAAAAAACATAAAAAAAGAAGAATTGATGGATACGGTATCTTTTGTATTTCAAAACAGCAAGTTAATGAAAGCATCTATTCTGGACAATGTCCGCCTGAGTAATCCGAATGCTTCCAGAGAAGAAGTAATGGAGGCCTTAAAATCAGCACAATGTATGGATATCATTGAAAAAATGCCGGATGGTGTAGATACAGTGATTGGAGCCAAAGGAGTTTATTTGTCCGGAGGTGAGCAGCAGAGAATTGCAATTGCTCGTGTTATGCTGAAAAATTCTCCAATCATTATTTTGGATGAGGCAACTGCTTTTGCTGACCCGGACAATGAAAGCAGGGTCCAAAAGGCATTTTCCATGTTATCCAAAGAAAAAACTGTGATTATGATAGCACATCGTTTGTCTACTGTGGTTGGAGCGGATAACATTTTTGTTCTGCAAAACGGTCAGGTGGTTGAACAAGGAACTTGCCGGGAACTTGTGGAACAGAACGGTTTGTTTTCGCAAATGTGGCATGATTATCAAACTTCCGTCAAGTGGAAAGTAGCGAAGGAGGGTTAACAGATGATTACACGTATTCAGAAAAAATTTGCACTTTCCAGACAAGGTGCTGTAGATTTGATAAAGGGCTGTATTGCCTGTATGCTGCAAAATTTATCTCTTATGCTCCCGGTAGGTCTGCTGTATTGGCTTGTAAGTAATTTATTAAATCAAACTGTAATAGATACAGGAAAAGTTATCTTTTACTCTGTTGGTTGTGCAGTGGCAATCGCTCTGATTGTGTTAACCACTTGGTTCCAATATAATGCCACCTATTTTGCAACCTATACGGAAAGCGGAAAAAGAAGAATCTCACTGGCAGAGCAGTTACGTAAAATTCCACTCTCCTTTTTTTTGGGAAAAAAGATCTTGCCGACTTAACCAGCACGATTATGGCTGATTGTACTTTTTTGGAACAAAGTTTTTCCCACTTCATCCCGGAGTTAGTCGGTTCCATGATTTCTACCGTGTTAATTGCCATTGGCTTATTTGTATATGATTGGCGTATGGCTTGTGCGGCATTGTGGGTATTGCCGGTATCTTTTGCAATTGTATTTTTCTCTGCCAAAGTACAGGAAAAATTAAATAACAGACAAATGGAAGCAAAGATGGCTTGTGCGGACGGTATCCAGGAATGTATTGAAACAGTACGCGATTTGAAGGCCAATAACGCAGAAGAAGCTTATTTAAAGGGATTGGACAAAAAAATTAAAGCTGTAGAAAAACGTGCAATTATTTCAGAATTGGGTACTGCGGTATTTGTGGTTTCTGCAACTTTAATTTTAAAATTGGGTATTGTAACGGTTGCTTTGGTAGGCGCTATGTTGCTGATGAACGGTACATTGGATGTTTTGACATTCTTCTTATTTCTGCTTGTAGTGGCGCGTTTGTATGACCCTTTGCAAACAGTATTACAAAATTTAGCAGCAGTCATCAGCACCCGTACCAATATTCGCAGAATGAAAGAGATTTTAGACCACCCAATCCAAACAGGTTCCGATACACTTACCAATCAGGGATATGATATTGTATTTGACCATGTAGGATTTTCTTACAACACAGGAGAACGCGTTTTGGAGGATGTTTCTTTTACTGCAAAGCAAGGAGAAGTTACAGCATTGGTCGGCCCGTCCGGAAGCGGTAAAACAACTGTATCCAGATTGGCATCTCGCTTTTGGGATATTCAACAAGGAAAGATTACGGTAGGCGGAATGGACATTTCGCAAATTGAACCTGAAACGTTATTATCTCTATATTCAATTGTGTTTCAGGATGTGACATTATTTAACAACAGTATTATGGAAAATATCCGTGTGGGAAGAAAAGACGCAACCGATGAAGAAGTATTGGCAGCAGCAAAACTGGCAAATTGTGAGGAATTTGCACGTAAATTACCGGAGGGTTGGAATACCATTATCGGTGAAAATGGGTGCAGCCTTTCAGGCGGTGAACGTCAAAGAATTTCCATTGCCCGTGCATTTTTGAAGAATGCGCCTATTATTTTGTTAGACGAAGCTACCGCATCTCTTGATGTAGAAAATGAAACGGTCATTCAAACCGCATTGTCACGATTAATTCAGAACAAAACAGTATTGGTGATTGCTCACCGTATGCGAACAGTGGCATCTGCAGACAAAATTGTTGTATTGGAAAAAGGAAAAGTGGCGCAAGAAGGTAATTCTGCCGAATTGATGAATTCAAATGGTATTTATCACCATATGGTCACTTTGCAGACAGAAAGTCAGAACTGGACTTTAGAATAAATAAAGCTTATGAAAGTGATAAAAATATTCCTGTTATGTATGACGCATTGTTTGAGCAGTATCAGTATAAAATCAAACATAAGAGGCAATCGTGTATTCCTTGGAAAACTAACAATTTTGGTTTATTGAGAAATTGCGGTCAACAAGGAATTGATTATTGTGGTATAGTCGTGTTAAATAAAAGCAGTTTTTCACTGAGTATAACAATTGAAAGAGGAGAATAAAGCGATGTGTATCACAGAAGATGTAAAAAACAGTTATAAATTTCCGTTCGGAACCGAAGGAAGAGAAATGCTTGCAGGTATGAATGAGCACCATGCCCCTGTAACCACTTGGACATTAGAACTAATGGAACCTCAATCGGAAGATACTATTTTGGATATTGGATGCGGAGGAGGACGCGCATTGAAACGAGTATCTTCTTTGGTAGAAAAAGGAAAACTGTACGGTGCAGATTATTCAGAAACTTCCGTACAGTGTACGATAGAAGAAAATGCTACCGATGTGGCAAGTGGCAAATTAACGGTGGTACAGGCAAGCGTATCGGAACTTCCCTTTGAAACGGATATGTTTGATAAGGTGTATTCGATAGAAAGCTACTTTTTTTGGCCGAACTTGGAAAACGATATCAAAGAAATTCTGAGAGTTTTGAAACCCGGAGGGAAAGTGTTCATTGCATCAAACGTACAAACAGAAGCTCTCTCTGAAGAACAACAATCAGAAATAGAAATGCTTCATATGCATATCGTTTCATCTGAAGCATTTAAGAAGCTGATGAAAGATGCAGGCTATTGTAATGTGAAAGTTTATGAACAAGATGCTGGACGGCAAGTGTGTGCAGTGGGAATGAAACCTATGTAGAAATATTAAAATGAAAAAAGAGCCTTTGATTATATCAAAGGCTCTTTTTTGTAATGAAATGCTGTGAATGTATCAAATACCGGATACATGTTTGGTCATTTGTTCCAGCAATTTTTTTTGGTCGCAAAGTGCATGAAGAATTTTATTTGAAGCCAAATAATAGTCAAATAACATCTGTTTATCTCCCCTTTGAATCGCCAGAAAACATTTATCAACCAAACCATAACTGAGAAGATCTGCAATACAGCGCACATTTTCCGCTGCATATCCATTTTGCAGAAGAATTTCGGAGAAGATTTCATTTGTCATATTTCTCCAGTGGACTAAAAAGAGTGGGTCCATGTTTTCAATGAGTAAGCAGCGAATCACGTGGCTGTTTTGCATGAAGAACGTTGAAAAATAGTTTGCCATGGTAAGAGGAGAGAGTTCTGCAAAAGTTAGAATCTTTTGTCGCTGAATGTCATTAAAATGATGCATGGAAGAAATATATAACTGGTCTAATTGTGTAGAAATGGAACACATCAAATCATGAGTAATTGCATGCCATACTTTGGTCATGTTTTGAAAATATTTATAAAATGTGCTGCGTGCAATATTTACTTTTTGAATTACCATGCTTACGGTAATGTTAGTACATGGTACGGTTCGACTCAGTGCAAGAGTCGCTTCCTTGATTTGCAACACAGTAGAAGTTGTCGTCATGTTTGTAACCTCCCTGTTTTACGAACTGAACTTATGATAACGCTCTTTTATGGAAGGCACAAGTTATTTTTTTACTAATGAGAAACATTAATCATTAACAAACAATTAGATATTTGATATCTAAATCGTCTCAAATGCAGCGTGGACAAATAGGCGAGAATGTAGCCTATAAAAAATAATTTTTTTCATATACTGATTGCTTTTTCTCAATAATTGGTTGAAGAATATTCAAAATTTCATTTTAATGATATCGGAAGCTTTCAAAATCAGTAGCAAAGGGGGACTGTATTTGAATCAAAATAGAAAGACAGACATTGCGTGGAAAATTGTTCGAAGATGCATTGGTTTTATACTCATTATGTTTCTGCTTTCTATTGTCGTCTTTTACTTTGCGCGGTTAGCACCGGGAGATCCTCTGGAATCCTTTTATGGTGACAGGGTTGAAACAATGACTCCGGCAGAATTAGAAGCTGCTCGCGCACGTCTGGGGTTGGATGGTCCTATTTGGATGCAATATATTCATTGGCTAAGTGGAGTATTTCAAGGAGATTTTGGTATTTCTCTAAAATATAAAATGCCGGCTATGCAAGTGATAGCGCCGCTGATTGGCAATACATTAATTTTGGGCTTAACCGGCTATATTCTGGTATTTACGCTTGCAATTTTGCTGGCAATGGTTTGTGCGAGGTTTGAAGATAGTTGGCTGGATAAAATCATTTGTAAAGTAGGTACTGTCAGTTATTATATTCCTCCGTTTTGGCTCGGAGTTGTACTGATTATGATTTTCAGTGTAAATCTGCACTGGCTGCCCAGCAGCGGCGCCTATGATAACGGTATGGCGGGCGATATTGGAAATAGAATTTCTCATATGATTTTACCTCTGATAGTTATGATTACAAGTCATCTATGGTATTACACCTATCTGATTCGCAATAAATTGCTGGATGAGGTACGGAAGGATTATGTTCTGTTAGCCAAATCTAATGGTTTGGGAAAAGAGCGTATTTTATGGGGACATTGTTTGCGAAATATAGCGCCCACAATTGTAAGTGTAATGGCAATTTCCATTCCTCATGTACTCAGTGGAACGTATATTGCTGAATCTGTATTTAATTATGCGGGTATTGGCGCTCTGGGTGTGGAGAGTGCAAAGTATCATGACTATAACCTCTTGATGCTGGTTGTTTTGATTACGGGAGTTTTGGTTATAGCCAGCAGTTTAATTGCGCAATCTATCAATGAGGTGATTGATCCAAGAATGAAAGTAACGGGGGTGTCTATATGGAAGCGAAAACGAAAAATACGAAGTTAAACGATGATGATTTGTTTACCATTGTGGGAGCAGATTATCAAATACACACTCCTGTATTGAAAAAACCAAATTTATGGTATCGACTGAAAGGCAAGCCCATTGCTTCTATTATCATTCTGGTTCTAATCATTGGAGGGTGCATTTTTGCAGAACTGATTATGAATCATGATGCATCAGAATTTTATCTGGAGCATTTAAATGAAGCTCCGAACAGTGAGTTTTTCTTTGGTACAGATTCTATGGGTCGTGATATATTTTCACTCATTTGGTATGGAGGCAGAGCGTCTATCATCATCGGTCTGCTCAGTGCAGCAATTATTACGGTAATTGGTATTGTATACGGATGTATCAGTGGTGTGTCAGGCTCCTTTTTGGATTCTGTGATGATGCGGATAACAGAAGTAGCAGGAAGTATACCATCTATTTTATTGATTTTATTAATTACCGGCTTTTTTAGCAGCAATAACGTTTTAACGTTGTCTTTGGTTATTGGAATTACCAGCTGGTTTAACTTGGCCAGAATTGTTCGCAGTGAGGTACGACAAATTCGTAATCAGGAATATGTACTGGCCTCTCGATGTATGGGTGCCCGTTTTGGCCATATTATGCTGCGGCACCTGATTCCCAACTTTGTTTCTGCCGTTATGTTTGTTATCATTTCCGGTATCAGTACCAGTATGACAACTGAGTCCACCTTGAGCTTTTTGGGACTTGGTTTGCCGGTAGAGGTGGTATCTTGGGGCAGCATGCTCTCTTTGGCAAATCGTGCATTATTGCTGAATACTTGGTGGGTGATTATGATTCCGGGGCTATTTCTGGTTATTACTTTGCTCTGTATTACGAATATTGGTCATTACTTCCGTAAAGAAGTAAATCGCCGTCCAAGCAATCTGTAAAACGAAATTATTTTGAATTTTTATGGGGGTTATTATGAAAAAGAACACAAAAATGAAATCTTTTCTGTCCATTGCGGCAGTTTCTGCATTCATGCTTGTCACCTTGGCGGGCTGTGGAGATGGAAACGGTTCTACAGGAACAGGAGATGCTGTTCAGGCAGGTGTCACATCAACGTCAAATACAGGTACATCTAAAAATACTTTGGTATTTGCAGGTGAGGGACAGAGTGTGCTCAATCCATTGCTGAACAACACGGATGATATTCAGTCAATTATTTTTTCCGGTTTGATGAAATATGATGGAAACAATAAACCGGTTACAGATTTGGCAGAAAGTTATGAATATGATGAGAATACCAAAACATATACCTTTCATTTGAGGGACGGTGTAAAATGGCATGATGGAGAAGACTTTACGGCTGATGATGTAGTGTTTACATACAAAGCGCTGACAGAAGATGAGAGCCTTTCTTCCGGCATTACCAGCAACTATGAAGATATTAAAAGTATTACTGCGCCGGATAAAAATACAGTGGTAATTCAAATGGAACAAGACAATGCTGCAATGTTGGACTACTTTACGATTGGAATTATTCCGAAACATTTATTGGAAGGAAAAGACCTGAATACGGATTCTTTTAATCAAAATCCTGTTGGAACCGGTCGCTACAAACTGGTATCTTGGGATACAGCTGCAAACCAAATTACACTTATAAAAAATGACGATTATTACGGAAAAGTACCGAATATCGAAAATATTATCTTTAAAAATGTTACCGATGAAAATACAAAAGCTACCATGATGCAGGCAGGAGAAGCAGACCTTGTCTGGCTGAATGCATCTTATGCGTCTACATTTAAAAACAATCCATCTTATAACGTTACAGAACATCCATCTGCAGATTGGCGCGGTATTTCCTTAAACTTTAAGAAAGATTTCTGGTCAAAAAATAAGGACAGCGCCGCAGTATTAAATTATGCTTTAGATAAAAATGCAATTCTAAATGCCGTAGTAGAAGGTGAAGGCGAGGCGGCTTACAGCCCGATTCAAACAAACAGTATGGGTGGCAACACAAACGCCGATATTTACAGCTATGATCTCAACAAATTTGCGCAAGAAATGGAAAAATTGGGCTGGACAAAGGGCAGCGATGGTATTTATGAGCGCAACGGCCAAAAATTCCGGTTTAACCTAATGGTTCCGGAATCTGAAGTAGAGCGTGTGGACATTGCCAAACTTGCAGCAAAACAACTGCAAAGTGCAGGAGTTGATATGAAACTGGAAGTGGTCAGTGGCTGGAATTATACCGATTATGACGCTTTTCTAGCAGGACAGGCTTATCCATATGACGCAGATGCTTTGTATGCGGCATTGACTACAAATGGCAGCGGTAATTCTTTGGGCTATTCAAACCAAAAAGTAGATGAGCTTTTGGAATCAGCCAGACATGAAACAGATGCCAATCGGAGAAAAGAGCTGTATGGAGAATTTGAAGAAGCATTTTCACAGGAACCGGGTTCTGTTTTAATTTGCTATTTAGATGCGTTTTACGTCAGTGATGCTGGTATCAAGGGAATTGATACGAACAGATTGTTAGATCACCATGCAAGAGGCATTCTGTGGAACGTGGAAGAATGGACACTAGAATAACTATTTCTGAAAAGGGGCACAGAAATGCAACCTGTTTTACAACTTACGAATGTATCGGTCAGCTTTGAAACACCGTATGGAGAAGTAGAAGCCGTGCGGGATGTCTCCTGGAGTTTAAATCCGGGAGAGGTGTTGGCGATAGTGGGAGAATCCGGCTGTGGCAAAACAGTAATGGTTCAATCTATTATGAAGTTGCTTCCAAAGAATTCTAAATTAAAGCAAGGGGAAATTGTTGTAGACGGACAAGATATTACGCATTACAAAGAACGGAAAATGCGAAAATTGAGGGCCAATGCCTTTTCTATGGTATTTCAGGATCCTATGTCTTCCTTAAATCCAACGATTCCTATTGGCAAACAGATGGTGGAGGCCATCAAAAAACATCATAAAATCAGCACAGACGAGGCAAAAAAGCGTGCAAAAAAATTGATGCGTATGGTGGAGATTGATGATGTGGAAGAACGTTTTCATTTGCAGCCTCATTTTTTTTCAGGAGGTATGCGGCAGCGGTGCGTTTTAGCTATGGCATTGGCGTCCGAACCAAAAGTGATTTTTGCCGATGAGCCTACCACTGCGCTTGATGTAACGGTGCAAGCTAAAATTTTAAAGCTGATTCGTGAGTTAAAAGAAAAAACAGGTGTATCCTTTGTGTTTATTTCCCATGATTTAGGTGTGGTAGCCGGTGTTGCGGATCGTGTTGCGATTATGTATGCAGGTAAAATTGTAGAGATTGGTACAGCAGAAGAAATTTTTTATACGCCTCGCCATCCTTATACATGGGGATTATTATCTGCGTTACCTGCTTTTGCAGATAAAGGTCAAACACTGCAAAGCATTCCGGGTACGCCTCCAACTATGATTGATTTGCCGAAAGGCGATGCTTTTGCAGTTAGAAATAAATATGCCATGAAAATTGACTATGAAAAAATGCCTCCTATGTTTCAAATTTCACCAACTCATTATGCGGCAACTTGGCTTTTGGATTCACGTGCTCCTATTGTACATCCTCCAAGAGAGGTGCTCCGTTATACATCTGAAATTGGGGAAGAGGGGTATTAGAAAATGGCAGAAACAATTGTAGAGGTACGTAATTTAAAGCAACATTTTCGTATTAATTCTTACTTTACGGTTAAGGCTGTGGATGGCATCTCTTTTTCCATACATAAAAATGAAATTTTTGCTTTGGTAGGAGAAAGCGGGTCCGGAAAATCCACGGTAGCGCGTTCTTTGATTGGGGCATATCCGCCAACGGATGGAGAAATTTATTTTTATGGAAAAGATATTACCGACAGAGCAAATCGACGTAAACATTCAGAGCTGCTGCACCGCAATATGCAAATTATATTTCAGGACTCCTCTGCCGCATTGAATCAACGGATGACGGTAGAGAAGATTATAAAGGAACCATTGACAGTCAACCACATTTATAAGGACAAAAAACAGCTTGAGTCTCGTGTAGATGAATTGTTGGAACAAGTAGGTCTGAATGCAACGTATCGAAAAAAATATCCTCCGGAAATTTCCGGAGGACAGCGACAGCGCGTTGCGATTGCAAGATGTATTGCGCTTCAGCCTGATTTTGTCATTGCTGATGAGCCAATTGCTTCTTTGGACGTTTCCATTCAGGCGCAAATTATCAATTTGTTTAAACATTTACAAACAAAACACCAATTCTCTTTTTTATTTATTGCCCATGACCTTGCAATTGTACGATATATCAGTGATAAAATTGGAGTGCTCTATCATGGAAAATTGGTGGAGGTTGCTCCTACGGAAGAGCTGTTTGAGAATCCGATTCATCCTTATACAAAATCATTGTTGTCAGCAGTTCCTACACCGGATCCAAGGAAGGAAAAAAATAAAGTATTGGTTCCGTTCGATGGGACTTCCTTTACAGGTCAAGGAGAAATGAAGGAAATTTCGCCCGAACACTTTGTGCTGGTATAGATATAAAAGAGATATATAACAATTACAGATATCTATCTTATTTTTTCATATGATAAATAAAAGCAACTGCCGAACATAAGCTTGTTTCAGGCAGTTGCTTTTGGTTTATCCGTCATATTTGTTCTTTTCATATAAGACTGTATATACCATATATAATTGATGATATGATTGCGCTGTTATAAAATAAACATTTTTCGGCTATAAAAACAGCACAGTAGTTTAAACTACTGTGCTGTAAAGTTCATTTGTTATGATATGTTTCAGACAATCATTATTGCATTACATGAGTTTTAATATACATACGCCATTCTTTACATGCAGCAGCGGTCAGATGAATACCGTCAGGTGTTTTATCAGCGGGTAGAGCGCCGGTATCATCTTTAAATGCTTCGGCAGCGTTTAAGTAAGGAATCCCTTTTTCTGCAGACATGTTAATAATCATATTGTTTAAATTCTCTATTTTTGTGTTGTTATACACTTCGTCTGTTTCAGAACGTTCTGCAGAAACAGGAAGAACGGATTGTACACAAATTTTTGCATTTGGCTGAAGAGCTTTTATGTCATCAATCAGTTGAGCGTATTGTTCAATGAACATATCCGGATATACCCATCCTAACTCGTTTGCCCCGAACAAAAGATAAATTTGGTCAAACTGTCTTTCTTTCAAGGCATCCATTACTGTTTTTTCTCCTGTACCGTCTGAATTGGGAGAATTATCTGCATTTACAATTTTCATTCTGTGAATACTTTCTACCGTCATACCACGACCTTCATAATATGTTGGTGTATCCAAACCTGAAAATTCTTTAAATCCTTCTGTAATGGAGTTTCCGATAAATAATGTATTTGAAAAATAAGTGTCATCTACTTCGGCAGATTCCGGAATGAAGTGAGCAGTACTCATTGTAATTGTACCGGATGAGGATGCATTTGATGATGAATCTGCAGGAGGAATTGTCTCTCCCGGCTCTGATTGATTAGATGTAATTTCAGAGGTAATGCTTTCCGGAGTTGCAACTGTCTCTTGGCTGTTAGGTTTTATAGTAAACACACATATTAATACAATTACGATTGTAATGAATACCATGGCGGCAATAATTGTGATAATAGGAGTATATCTTTTTTTCTTTCTTCTTGGGGGTTGAGTTACACGTTTCATTTTTGCCTCCGATATGCTGTAATTTTAAAGTGCCTATTCATTATAGGTAATGCAATCGCAATTTACAAGATATTGTTTTATATTGTCACTATTTGTTATTTATCTGTAAGACAATTAACAAAAACGTATATTTTTACCGTAAAAATAAGAAAAAACAGACATAATTTATGCCTATTTTTTCAATGCTGTCATTTTTATAATTAAGCTGCTTTTTTTCGTATTAAGCCGGCGGCAAAACATAAAAGGAACACAATCAAATTGACAATTACGATACTTGCTCCCGTCGGCGTGGAAAATGCATACGGCTAAAAACCAATGAAAAAACAAATGATGGAAATCACAGCAGATGCAATTACAACAGAACGAAATTGTCTAAAAATACGCATAGCGGATAATGCAGGGAAAATGATTAAGCTGGAAATTAGCATAGTACCCATAATACGCATACCTACAACAATGGTAACTGCTGTCAGTAAAGCAATCAGCATATTATAGAGATTTGCACGGGTTCCTGTAGCCTTAGCAAAGTTTTCATCAAATGTAACGGCAAAGATTTTATTGTAAAATACGATAAATAAAATCAATACGACTACAGAAAGTGCAATGCTGACATAAACATCACTTTCTTTCATAGCTAAAATGCTTCCGAACATGTAACTGTATACATCTGCATTTTGTCCGGAGGCCAACGAAATGACCGTAACACCAATTGCAAGAGAGCTGCTTGCAATCAATGCAATGGCAGAATCCCCTTTTATTTTGCTGTTTTCGCTTAATCGAAGCAATAAAAAAGCTGCGACCACAACAACCGGAATTGCAACAGGAAGGGGTGCCCAGTGAAACGCCATTGCAACAGCCAATGCGCCAAAACCAACATGAGAGAGTCCGTCTCCAATCATGGAATACCGTTTTAAGACTAAGCTCACGCCAAGCAGGGCTGCACAGAGCGAGACCAGGGTACCTACAATCAATGCCCTTACAATGAAGGTATAGGAAAATAAATCATGTAAAATTTCTAACATAATATGTGCCTCTCTATTAGGAACATTTTAAAAATCGTTTTCCAAGTTCCGTGTTGATATACGATTCGGTATCGCCGTAGAATAACAGAGATTGACTGATATGCAGTATTTTATCAGCATACTGTGTGGCCGAGGATATATCATGAGAAACCATAATAATGGTAACACCAAGGTCTCTGTTTAATTGCTCAATCAGTTGATACAATTCTTCTGTTACCAAAGGATCCAGCCCTGTAACAGGTTCATCCAGAAGCAGCAGTTTATCAGTCGCACACAAAGCGCGTGCCAGTAAAACTCGTTGCTGTTGACCACCTGAAAGTGCACTGAAAGAACGTTTTTTAAAGTCGCCGATGCCAAGACGTTCCATATGTTGAACTGCTTGTTCTTTATCTGCTTTGCTGTAAAAAGGTTTCAGTCCGCGGCGGTTTAAACAACCGGACAGTACAACTTCATATACAGAAGCCGGAAAATCCTTCTGTATATTGGTTTGTTGAGGCAAATATCCCAAACGTTTACGGTGTACCTCGGGGCCAAATGAAACAGAGCCGCATTTTAATGGTACCAGTCCTAATATGCTTTTGAGCAAGGTGCTTTTTCCGGAACCATTTTCGCCGACTATGCAAACATATTCTCCTTCGTTTACTTCAAAAGAGACATGGTCAACCGCTATTTTAGAATCATATGCAACAGTCACATCACGACAAGATAATATCATATAGTTATTCAAGTCCTTTTTTCAAGTTTTCAACATTTTGTTTCATAAGAGATAAATAAGTTGCTCCACTTTCAAAGTCTGCTTTTGAAAGGTTATGACAAGAATGGAACAGTAACATTTCTGCACCCGTTTCTTCACTGATGGAGCGAGAAATTTTGGGGTCTGTCAATTCTTCATAATAAATGACGGGAATTTGCTTTTCTTTGACTTCATTGATTAATTCAGATACCGTTTTAGCGCTGGGTTCGGCTTCTGTGGAACAAGAATCAAATGCAGATTTATATTCCAGTCCGTACTCGTGGGTAAAATAAAATAGTGCAAATCGGCTTCCAAATACAATTTCTTTACGGTTTCCATTTGCTACAACAGTGCGAATTTCTTGGTCTAACTGATCCAGTTGGGATAAATAGTCGTTTGCGTTCTCAGTATAATAATCGGCATTATCCGGGTCAACTTCACATAATGTCTGCAAAATATTTTGCACCATAATTTTGGCATTGACAGGGCTGGTCCAAACATGAGGGTCATATTGATTTAATTCATCTGCATTTAACTCTTCTGATGTGTGGTCGTGGTCATCTTCTGCATGATTATGTCCACCGCTGGGACTTTTCAGCAAAGTAATACCTTGTGACACATTCAAAACGTGGACAGAATCGGGCAAAGATTCAATGATATTATTTGCCCATGTTTCCATATTAGAGCCTGTATATAAAAAGACATCGGAATTATGAATGGTAATAATATCTGATGGGGAAGGGTCAAAGGTATGACTTTCTACACCGGGAGGAAGAATTAATTCAATGTTGGCTTTATCACCTGCTATTTGACGTGCAAAGTCATATTGGGGAAACAAAGTGGCAACAATTGTAATTTTATTAGGGTCATTTTCAGTGCTTGTACTATTGTCGGAACTGGTATTGGAAGAGCTGCAGCCCGCTAATATTCCGACAGCAACGATTGCTACAGCAAATAAGGCAAGAAATTTTTTCATATCGGTCTCCTTTTTAGACGGATTGTTTCATACAGTCTTCGCACTGACCGTAAAATACGGTTCTGGAAGAGTCCACTTGAAAGTGATGTTCCTTTAAAATGTGCTGTTCAATACCATTCATAAAGTCACAGTTTAAATGGATTAATTTTTTACAGGTAATACACTTTAAATGAAAATGAACTGCACATTCTTCTTTGTTTGCAGCGTATTGATAGCATGCGCTGGAATCTTCCAGCAAAAATTTTCGCACATCTCCTTGGTTTACCAACTTGTCCATATATCTGTACACAGTGGCTTTTCCAACAGGATTTCCGGATTGTTTCAGATGGTCTACCACGTCGTCAACGGTCACATGGCGTGATTGATTTTCGATTAGAAACTGTAAAATATGGTCGCGCTGTTTTGTTTTATAACCTTCGGATTGAGCCATATCAAAACACCTCAATTTGAAATTGATTTTCAATTTAATTTTTATATTACAATATTTTTTTATTATAGTCAATAAAAGTGAAAAAATAAACAAGGAGACTTCAAGTTACATGTTGAAAAAACTATAACCGCATAGAAAGGTGATGTTCTGATTGATATTTCATGTTTGTCTGCTGCAACATAATTAATAAAGGATATGATGTGTTTGGTCTGACGTAATTTGATAAGCGATAAAGCACGGTTTTATGTCTTTTACATACTGCACTGTAAAAATAAAAAATTGTTTCAAGACAAGAACGCTTTGTCTTGAAACAATTTATTTTTATTGCAAATTTATCTTAGTATGCCATTTAGCCTTTTTCAAATTATTTTCATGTGTGTTTCTGATAATTTCACTTTGCCAGAAGGGTGAATGCTTTATAGGAAGACTTCACTGTATTTGTGGGTTATATTGCCGTTTTTGTTCTATTTTTCTTTTGAGCAGCAAATACATTCCGATGATTAATACGTATAAACAGGCAGCCGCTCCCGTCAAAATGTTCATAATATGTGCTTCCGTATTATCCATGGTTCCAAAAGAAACAAGCATGGAACGCTGTAAGGTTAAAATGGACGCGGCAGCCTCTGCATAGCCAATGTTCCGTATAACTGCAAGCAAAGGAGAAGGATTCTTGTGTTGTTTTACGGCTTTTACAATTGCCATGATTATTTTAAAAAATGTATAAGCCGCTATGGTAATCATAAGAATTTCATCATATTTTACAGCAATATTTTGAGATATGCTAATGTAAATGACTCCGCTTAAAACAAAACTTAATAAGATAAGCAGTATTCCCGATAACCTCATTACAAAGTATTCGGTATCTGCAGAAGATTTGGATTTGTTTTTATATTCAAATAAAACAACAGAAAAACGCATTACGCTTAAGATAGCATAATAGGCACACATGGTAATAAACCACAAAGAGGAATGAACTACTCCCAACACGCCATGATAGAGAGCATACAGAAAGTGAAATGAAAGACTAACAGCAGCAGATAGCACCATACGATAGCGTTGTTCGCTGATAACCCTTTTTCCAACCGTTGTTTTTGTAAGTTGTCCGGTCAATTTTTGTTGAATATTCACTCTTTGATACCTTTTGTCAGAGGAATAAGAGAAAGAAGCAGTAGTATACCTACAATACCAATGATGATTCCTGCAATCATATTTTCCCACACCATGTGCCAAAGCACATGCCAGCACCAAAGGATAATACTCCGATTGTACCAACAGCAATAGTCAATACCTGTTTGCCTGATATACGAATGGGCGCTTTGTGTTCCATTTTTCTCCAAACTATTAGGGTAATGAGGCCAAGCAAAATACCGATACATCCTAATATAATTCCTTGCAGAAAAGCATCCCAAAATGAGGAGTCATGCACATGCCAAGCGCAAATAGTATGCCGCTGACAGTGCCTAATATCATTGCTACAAAACTACTTTTTTTCATAGAAATTACCTCCTATCTTTATTAACCCAACAATTGTTGTATTAATCTATTTATAGTATAATAGGGGTAAAATATATAAGGCAATCATCAGTTTCGGAAGAACTGTTGGGATAATGAAAAGAGTGATTATATGAATATAAAAAATAATCGAAGAAGACGTCAGTCGAAAGAGCGTATTGAGAAAGCGTTTATTGAATCGCTGCAAACAAAAGAGTTGCATCAAATCACCGTATCAGACATTTGTAAGGCTTGTCAATTGAACAGAAGTACATTTTATGCCAACTATGAGGATATTTACGACCTTGCGGATAAAGTGAGAGAGTATTTGGAAACAGAAGTAAATCTTCTTTATAAGGAAGAAAAAACACAAGGATTTAACAGCAACGATTACTTAAAATTGTTTCGTCATATTCAGGGAAATCAAATGCTTTACCGTACTTATTTTAAACTCGGCTACGATAATCAATATCAAATTCGATATTATGATACAAAGCAAGCAATAAAATATTTTGATAATAAACATATTGAATATCATATTACATTTTTTCAGAGTGGATTTAATGCAATCGTAAAAATGTGGCTGGCAGGCGGCTGTAAAGAAACACCCGAAGAAATGAATGAGATTATCAGAAGTGAATATCAAGGAAGGTTATCCGTTTGAACATCATGGAAAAAGCGCTGCGGTTACATGAACCGCAGCGCTTTTTATTTTTACCTTATGTCTATAAAAGTTTTGTATCAGAATCAGTCTCAATGAAATACGATATTTATACGCGCCTCATAATAGAACGAGAGGTGCTTAAATGAATTCTGTCTTTTTCACTTTTATGCATATATACATTTTGTACAAGACCAAAACCGAAATACAAACAGGCAGCGGAGGAGCCCCCGGCACTGAAGAACGGCAATGTAACGCCCATAACAGGGAGAAGGCTCAAACACATGCCAAGATTGATAACAGATTGGAATGCAATCATAGCAAAAAATCCAAAACACATATAAGTGCCCAAATCATCGCAGGATTTTCTGGCTGCATTCATGGTGCGAAGCAGCAATAAAACAATTAATATCAATATAGCCATTGCACCAAGAAAACCCAACTGTTCAGAAGCCACAGAGAATATAAAGTCACTTTCTTGGACAGGTACCACACTGCGCTGTACACGCGGGGCGGTAAATAAACCGCGACCAAACCATTCTCCCGAACCAATGGAGATTTTTCCCTGAATTTGCTGTAAGCCTGCACCTAACGGATCAGATTCCGGATTAAACATATTCAGAATCCTATTTTTTTGATAATCGGCCAGCAAATACTGCCATGCCAAAGGAAGAATGACAATCAAACTTCCGAATAAAGCTGCAAAATAACGAAGTTGTACACCTGCAATAAACATCATAACCAGGAACATAAAAATAAATACAGCTGCCGCACCGTCGTCACCTTGCAAATGGATGAGTACAACAGGAATCAAACAGTGAATAGAGAGGAACAAGATTTGAAGCGGAGAAGTAATTTTTCCTTTTTCCTTAACAATAGACAAATGTTTTGCAAAGGTAACCATAAATCCGATTTTCACCAATTCCGAAGGCTGAAAGGTAAGCCCGCCGGGAAGTTTAATCCATGCCCGCGCATTTACGCCGGCATCACCCGTAACGGCCTGACCGAAAAATAAGGTATATAAAATCAGAATAATGGATATTGCACCGATAAAATACCATGCTTTTGCAATGGAACGATAATCAATGATAGTTAATACAATAGCGCCCACGTAGCCGATGATAATAGAAACTAACTGAACTGAAAAATAACTTCGGCTTCCCTCCGGTGTAGGTACTGTTTTTAACAGAAGCAAGCTATATGCGGAGATGACCAGCATAATACCCCAGAGCAGTTTATCTGCCCTTTTAAAGTAATTCAATAATGCGTTTCCTACCTTAGACAAAATGCACCTCCTTGTGGTAAAACATGCTCATTTTTCTTGTATACATCAATATGTATTTCTATCTTTTTTGTCACTATGAATCCATTATATTATTTCTATCCATAAAGAAGTTCAAGTATGGGCTTTTCTTCAATTTCGTAATATGGTATACTTTACCCAGTAATATTTGTGTAAGGAGACAATAACATGCTTACAGACATCGAAATTGCCCAACAGGCAAACATACTTCCTATTCGAGAAATTGCGTCAAAGCTCGGATTAACGGAAGATGACTACGAACCATATGGTAAGTACAAAGCGAAATTAACAGAAGAATTGTTCCAAAAATTGGAGAACAAACAGGACGGTAAATTGATTTTGGTTACCGCTATTAATCCAACACCGGCAGGCGAAGGTAAAACAACCACTACGACCGGTTTAGGCCAAGCAATGCATAAGATCGGAAAAAATGCTGTCATTGCTCTGCGTGAACCTTCTTTAGGCCCTGTATTTGGTGTAAAAGGCGGCGCAGCAGGCGGTGGATATGCACAGGTGCTTCCAATGGAAGACATTAATTTGCATTTTACAGGCGATATGCATGCAATTACTGCTGCCAATAATTTATTGTGTGCTTTATTGGACAATCATATTCAGCAAGGCAATGTATTGGGAATTGATGCGCGAAGAATCAATGTAACCCGTTGCATGGATATGAATGACCGCGCTTTGAGAAGCGTTGTAGTAGGTCTGGGAGGAAAGCCAAACGGTTTTGTGCGTGAAGATGGATTCTGCATTACAGTTGCCAGTGAGGTTATGGCTATTTTGTGTCTTGCAGAGGATTTGGATGATTTAAAAGAACGTTTGGGAAATATTTTGGTAGCGTATTCTTATGACAACAAACCAATTTATGCTCGTGATTTAAATGCCAACGGAGCTATGGCTGTATTGCTGAAAGAAGCGATCAAACCAAACTTGGTTCAAACTTTGGAAGGTACCCCTGTAATTATGCACGGCGGTCCTTTTGCCAATATTGCGCACGGATGCAACTCTGTACGAGCAACCAAACTGGCTTTGAAATTGGGTGACTACTGTATTACAGAAGCAGGCTTTGGTTCAGACCTTGGTGCGGAGAAATTTTTTGACATCAAATGCCGATATGCCGGTTTAAAACCAAGCGCAGTTGTTTTGGTGGCAACAGCTCGTGCATTGAAATACAACGGAGGCGTTCCCAAAACAGAAACGGCTCATGAGAATTTGGAAGCATTGAAAAAAGGAATTATCAATCTTGGTGCCCACATTGACAATATGAGAAAATACGGTGTTCCTGTTGTAGTTGCAATTAATCGTTTTCATACAGACAGTGATGCGGAATTACAATTCATTGAAGATTATTGCCGTGAACATAATGCGGAGTTTGCGTTGTCCGAAGTATTTGCAAAAGGCGGAGAAGGCGGAATTGAACTTGCTGAAAAAGTATGCAAAGCAGCAGAACAAGGTTCTGATTTCCAACCATTGTACGATACAGATTTGACCATCAAAGAGAAACTCAACCGCATTGCAACAGAAATCTATGGTGCAAGTGAAGTTGTGTTTACAAAAAAAGCAGAAACTTCTTTACAGGCGATTGCTGCTTTGGGAGGAGATACCTTGCCGGTTTGTGTAGCAAAAACACAATACTCTTTGTCAGATGACCCTACTTTATTGGGACGTCCGGAAGGCTTTAAAATTACAATTAAAGATTTGCGTCTGTCCAATGGCGCCGGATTTGTTGTTGCGTATGCAGGTGATATTATGATTATGCCCGGTTTGCCAAAAGTACCGGCAGCAAATAAAATTGATGTAGATAATAACGGAGTAGTTTCCGGGTTATTTTAATGATATAATTAGAAAGGAGGTTTTCCCTTGTCACAATTTTTGAGCCATTCTCCGGCAGAAACAGAAGATTTTGGCTTTCGTTTGGCACAACAGTTAAAAGGCGGAGAAGTCATTGCCATGTATGGCGGAATGGGAATGGGGAAAACAGCCTTTACAAGAGGTTTGGCACGAGGATTGGGGATAGAATATGGTATATCCAGCCCTACCTTTGCTTTGGTACATGAATACACAGGAAGATTGACGGTCTATCACTTTGATATGTTTCGTGTGGAGAGTTGGGATGATTTGTACTCCACAGGCTTTTATGACTATTTGGAAACAGACGCTGTTTTGGTGATAGAATGGAGCGAACATATAGAAGAAGCTTTGCCAAAGGATTGCATTAAAATTCAAATTGCGCTTGGCGCGCATGAAAATGAACGGATATTTACCGTAGAGGGAGGCAACTTATGAAAATACTGGCGCTGGATTCCTCAGCGGTATCGGCTTCGGCAGCTGTTTTAGATGATGATAAAGTATTGGGTGAATTTTTTATCAATACAAAGCAGACACACAGCCAAACACTGATGCCTATGGTTCAGCAAGTGTTAATCCAAACAAAAACAAGTTTGGAGGAAATGGATTTATTTGCTGTTTCTGCGGGGCCCGGCTCTTTTACGGGAGTGCGCATTGGTGTGGCATGTGTAAAAGGAATGGCATTTGCACAAAATAAGCCTTGCATTGGTGTATCCACGTTAGAAGCAATGGCGTATCCGCTTTCTATGTTAAACGGCATTATATGCGCAGTGATGGATGCAAGATGCCAGCAAGTTTATCATGCTTTGTTTCGTGTGAACGGAATTGAAGTGGAACGCATTTGTGACGATTGTGCGGTTGCAATCAGCGATTTGGCGGAATCTTTGCAACAATATTCCAATGAAACCATATATTTGGTTGGGGATGGTGCAAAACTATGTTATGAATCGGAAGCGTTTCAGCCATTGCAGGTACGGCTTGTTGCCGAACATTTACAATATCAGCGTGCAGTGGGAGTGGCACAATGTGCTGCCCTGCATTTAAAACAAGAGGACTGCACAGTAACAGCAGAACAATTGGCACCCGTTTATTTACGGTTGCCGCAAGCAGAACGTGAGTTAAAAAAGAAGTTGGAGGGTACAACATGATAGCGTTGGGAGCAGACCATGGCGGTTTTTTGTTGAAAGAAGCAATCAAAGCCTATTTGGAGCAAGAAAATATTGCATACCATGATTTTGGAACCTACAGTGAAGATTCTGTAGACTATGCGCCGATTGCAGAGCAAGTAGCACATGCGGTTGCAAACGGAGAGGCGGAAAAAGGCATTCTTTGCTGCGGTACCGGAATCGGCATTTCCATTGCAGCCAATAAAGTAAAAGGAATCCGTGCGGCTGTGGTAACCAATGCATTCTGTGCAAAAGCAACACGCGAGCATAACGATGCAAATATCCTTTGCATGGGCGGCCGTGTCATTACAGAAAAAGATGCTGTCGAGTTTACAAAGATATTTTTAACCACAGAATTTGAAGGCGGACGCCACCAAAGAAGAATTGACCAAATTGCTGCGATTGAGCAAGAAAACCAATAAAAAAGAAGCTGTCATCTTTTCAGATGACAGCTTCTTTTTTATGCCAGTGTTTCAAGAAACGTTTGATATGCTTCGTTATTGTTTGGCTTTTCTGTAATTGTTGTGTGGAATAAAGAAAAGTTTTCCACATGTTTTACGGTATCTTCCGGTTCAATGCGATACAAAGGACTTTGTACTGTTAATTCCAAGAAATCTTTACTGCAGTAAACTTGGCTGGAAGCATCATTGTCAGGGTAAACTGCTTTTGCATCATGTACATATCGTTTCGACAGTACAGTATTGCCGTTTACGTATGAAATCCAACCTTGCATATTGTTGTATCCTATTTTAAAAGGATAATCCATTGATGCGTCTTGTTGGACAGTCATAAAATCACTGTGCATATCAAACCGTGGGTCGTGCAGTCTTGTAAAAGGCCAGTATACATAAACGCGGTCTGCTACAAAGAATTCATTGCCTTGGTTTTGAGGCAGTACAGCAAATCCGCCCGGTTTTACCATAGTGCTGGTACACAAAGCTACACGCTGTGTATCAGCGGAATGATTGGCAGCAGTATGCACAATCATAAAGTCAGAACCTGTTTCTCCTAACATAATTTTATAGGATAATTGAAGACCTGAAGTTTTTTGTGTGGGAGCTTGGAAAAGAACGCCGTCGTCATCCATGCTGTACACAACAGCTTCGTTGTCAGGATAGCGTGCTTCCGGCAAATGGGACGGACTTAAATAAAAGCGGTGTCCTCCATATAGATAATGATACGCTGTTTGTCCGCATATTTGAGAAATTTCATTGTTTAGAAAGAAGTGTTTTTGCTCTTTGTCTTGAAATAAAACATTTTCTTCGCCGATAAAGCCTAAATATACAATACGAGGACCTTTTTTTTTTTTCTACCGTAACAATCATTTCAATGGTCTGATTGCTCATTGAAATGCAAGAACCATAATTTTCATAGTTGATTTCTTTGATATTAGTCATAGTGAATCACCTTTCGTTGCATAACGCGGTTACAATACCTTGTGTGAATTCTTTGCCACAGGGTTGCACCTGCGGAGTGGATAATCCATATAAATCCGTCGCAGTTGTTTCCAATTCAAACAGTGTTTTTGCGTACGGTGATAACTTTCTCAATTGATTGTACTGAGTAATGATTGGCAAGGAAGCTGTTTGTTTTATAAGGGACAGCAGTTCTTTTCCTTTTTGGTTAAAACCCAGCACATGCAAATATGGAGGAGGCGTTTGCGTATAAGCTGCCTGTATATTTAAAAATGCACAAAGTGTAATACGGCGAATACGCGCATGCGTATAACGTTTTGTTTTTACGTATGCATAAAAATCGGTTAATGAGACAGCTGTTTTTGCCGCTTTATATAGTCTATGCTCCAACCCTTCGGAAACGTCAGGTAAATTTGCAAATTCTTGCAATGTCATTGTTCTTAATTTTGCCAGAATTGCTCTTTCTAAGCGTTGTATAGAAGCAGGAGCTGTTTTATTTTGAATTGCACTTGCCAAATATGGATAAGTTTCTTTTGGAATATAAGTAGCATACTCCTGATTTTGTTCCATCATACGTCGAATTTGGGAGGCAGATGCAATTTTTTTTGGCGGAAGTGAAATGTCATGATGTGAAGCACCGATTCTTTTTATGGTAAATGGACGAATTGTCGAATTGATATCTTTTAATGCGTTACAATAAGCAATGGCAAGAATATTATTTGGATGTTCCAATAAAGAAGCGGTCTTCTGATTTGTAAGAGAAACAAAGCCGCCTGGCGTGCAGACGCAAAAGTGACTCCTTTTGCAGCTCAACTTGTAGTGCTTGAGAAAATTGTTCTGTTCTTAATATGTCAGCAACCGCAGACAGCGCTTCAATATCGCCGCATTCGCTGCCAAAACTTAATTGATGAACACACCCCAATGCATTAACAATGGATACACCTCCTGCAGCAAATGTTTCTGCGCCTGCAACAACCCATGGAAGCGGTAGTTCAATCACCAAATCGACACCTGCGCTTAAAGCCGTTTTTGTACGTACCCATTTATCAAAACAGGCAGGCTCTCCTCTTTGTACAAAATTTCCACTCATAATTGCTACAATATGAGTTGCCCCGGCTTGTCTAGTTTGCACAATGAGTGATTGATGCCCCAGATGATAAGGATTAAATTCGGAAATTATACCAGAAATTTTAAAATTTTGCGTCATTTTTTAATCAAAAATCCTTGAATTTTATTATTGTTTATAATATAGTATAGTGTATATGATTCCTGACTTAGATTCAATAGTTAATTAACCTATAGGGGGAAAAACAATGAAAATTTTGGTCATTAATGCAGGTAGTTCTTCTCTGAAATATCAATTGATTGATATGGAAAATGAATCCGTTGCTGCAAAAGGTATTTGTGAACGTATCGGAATGAATGACGGTATTTTTTCACATAAAACATTTGACGGAAGAGAGAAAAATCTAACCACAGATATGGAAGATCATACACAGGCATTCCAATTGGTAAAAGACGCTTTGATTGACGACGAAGTAGGCGTTATTCAAAGTTTAAATGAAGTTGCTGCCATTGGACATCGTGTTGTGCAAGGTGGTTCTATTTTCAGTAAATCTGTTTTAATTACAGATGATGTACTAAAAGGCATTGAATCACTAAATCCTTTGGCACCGCTACATAATCCTGCTCATGTGCAAGGAATTCGTGCATGCCAAGACGTTTTTGGTACAGAGGTTCCTCAGGTTGCCGTATTTGATACAGCCTTCCATTCCACAATGCCACCAAAATCTTATACATTTGCAATTCCTTATGAATATTATGAGAAATATGCTGTACGCCGCTATGGTTTCCATGGAACTTCTCATAAATATGTCAGCCATCGCTGTGCGGAAATTATGGGGAAACCGATTGATAAATTAAAACTGATTACCTGTCATTTAGGTAACGGCTCTTCCATTACAGCTGTACAGGACGGACATGTTTTGGATACCACTATGGGTTTAACTCCATTGGATGGTTTTATGATGGGTACCCGCTCCGGCACGCTGGACCCTTCCGTTGTAACCTTCATCATGGAAAAAGAGAATTTAACGCCAAAAGAAATGGACAATATTTTAAATAAAAAATCCGGTTTGCTGGGTGTTTCAGGTGTGTCCAGCGATGCTCGTGACGTTGCACAGGCAGTAGTAGAGGGCAATCCAAGAGCTGTTTTGGCGCAGGAAATGCTGGTATACCAAATTGTAAAGTATATCGGTGCATTTGCGGCTGCCATGAATGGTGTTGATGCCATTGTATTTACAGCAGGTTTGGGTGAAAACCACGTCATTGTACGCCAAAGAGTGTGTGAATCCTTAAAATATTTAGGTGTTACTCCTGATATTAATTTAAATGAAAAAATGACCCGCGGTAATGAAGGCAAAATTACAACAGAGAATTCCACAGTAGATGTATATGTCATTCCAACCAATGAAGAATTGGTGATTGCGCGCGATACAAGAAGTATTTTAGAAGCAATGCAATATGCAAATCTTTAATGAAAAAGCTCCCTACACCATTATTGGTGTAGGGAGCTTTTTTTAGCGATGGTGGGGAACGCCTACATCTGTATGCTTTGTATCATGATCGCGGTGTTTTGGTCTGTCCAAAGGAGAATGTTCTCTGAACAAGAAAGAAATACACCAGATGGCTGCAATAGCTACCAAGCAGAATACAATTCGGCTTACAATGGCACCTTGTCCTCCAAATAGGAATCCAACAATATCAAATTGGAAGATGCCAATGGAACCCCAGTTAATTCCGCCAATAATTAGCAGAACTAACATAATACAGTCTATAATAAACATTTGCTCACACCTTTCTTTAAACTTGGGTGACAAAAATGAAATCTTAATATAGAGTGCTCTTTTTTAACAAAAATATACGAAATTTTAAATTTTTTCAATGAATCCTATAAGACAAGTTTACATAAAATAAAAAAAGCCGCTCCTATTGAAAGGAATGGCTTTTTGTTTTTTATTTTATTTTTTTGATAGATTTTTTTATCACAACAAGGAAACAAAGCACAACGGAAGCGGTGCACATAACAATGATAATATTGGCATTGCGGGTTTCACCTGTTTTGGGACTTTCCAAAGAAGGAGTTTTTTCCTCACTTTTGTTTTCTGGAATGGAAAGAGATTCGAGTGTTTGTGTATCAATTGCCCCGCACTGTGTGCAGATAAAGGTTTTGATGCCTTCAGAATCAATCGTTGGTTCCGTTGTAATACTGCCTTCATCCCAACTATGATTTTCTGTAATGGTTTCTCCACAATCACAGGTCTTGTAATGTGTTTGAGAATCGTGTATCTGCCATGTTCCAAACGCATGAGGGACAACTTCCGTGATACTGTCTGTGTAGCTGTAATCACATATAGTACAGGTATGTTCTGTAAATCCTTGTTCAAAGTGTGTTGGCGAAATGATGGAATCAGTCATAACATGAGAAGCGGAATCACTGACCTCGGTACAGTTTTCGTCCAAACAGATATGAAAATGATAAGTTTCGTCATAGGACCACTCATCTGAAAAGTGATGTGTTATTTTCAATACAAGATGCAGTGTACTGTCTTTTTGGATGCTGTAATCTTGAAGTGTATTTCCGTCTTCCAATTGTTTTCCGGCAAAAATCAATTTTTGCTGGTCAGGAGGAATGCCTTCTTTCTCTTGAATTTTTGCTTTTACATCTTCAATTCTGTCCGTTGGTTCTACCTCCAATGTAATATGTTTGCCTGTCAAAGTTTTTACAAAAATTTGCATTGCCATTGTCGGTACAGTAAAGATAACCATACATATCATCACAACAAAGATAGAAATTATACGTTTGGTTTTCATTTTCATATTTTTATATGTTCTCCTTCTATGATTGACTTTTAACGCCATGTTTAGTAGGTTTGCAAATAAATACATGATGGAATGTTTGTTTTAGGATATTAGAACAAAAAAGCGCCTTCTGTTCTGTTTCAAAAATTCCGAATACTGCGGAACCGCTGCCACTCATACAAGCGCCAAGCGCATTGTTTTGTATCATAAGCTCTGTAATTATATGAACATCTTCAAGGGCCATAGCTTCTTGGAATACGTTTTTCATGTTTTGAGAGACAGCGGACAAATTCTGTTCTTTCAATGCATTACATAAGATTTGCGTATCGGGACGGTGCAAGATAATGCAGTTATCTGCTTTTTGGTATGCTTCTTGTGTGCTGACCGAAACGGAAGGCTTGCAAATGACAATATAACAGGGCGGAAGGGCAGGAAGCGGTGAGAGATTCTCGCCAATTCCGGTGGCAAGCATAGTACCGCCGCAAATACAAAATGGAACATCCGCACCGATTTGTACGCCGATTTCACACAGTTGCTTCTGTGTCAAATTGGTTTGAAACAGCTGATTTAATCCATGCAGTACAGCGGCTGCATCCGCGCTTCCTCCGGCCAAACCTGCCTGACTGGGAATCTGTTTTTCAATATGAATGGAAACAGCAGGACGGATTCCGCACTGTTTAAAAAATAAATTTGCAGCTTTATAAGCGGTATTTTGTTCATTTGGACAAAGAGAAGGTACAGAACAAGAAAGAGAAATTCCTTGTGATGCATCTGAAGTTGTAATGGTTACTTTATCGTGCAACGATACGGATTGCATAATCATTTCCAATTGATGATATCCGTTTTCCAGTATTCCCGTAATATCCAATGATAAATTAATTTTGGCAAATGCTTTCAGCGTAAGGGTTTGGGGAAATGACATAATCCACCTCCTGTTATAAATTAAATAATGCAAGCCGTTTAATATCTATAATGTGTTCCGGACACATTTCGTGACAGCAATAGCAGCGAATACAATTGTCATATATAATATAAGCTTTTTTATGCTTGATTTCAATGGTATGTTGAGGACAACTTTCAGCACATTTACCGCAGCCAATACATTTGCCGGTGCGAATTTTAGGTACAGGTGTGGCGATTTTTGCCGCCAGTGGTCTCAAAAAAGAAGGCAAATATTGAATAAAATCGCTTGATTTCGATTGGGGCGGCAGGAAATCAGAGATAACAGTATCGCTTAATGGTAAACCCAGAATTTCTATTTCTTCTACAGTTTTTGGACAAAGGCCGCGTTCCATAGCAGAAGCAAGCATAAAAATGTCTGAAGGTTTTAACGAGATTATAGAGGCGCAGACCATATCTACCGCATAAGGATTGATTCCGCCGATTAAGGTTCCGATAAACCTTGGTTTTCCGCCGGAAGGGCCGTTGCCTTCCATACCCATAACAGCGTCCATAATCGCAATATGCGGACGTACGGCCTCGCATAAATCTACCAGCATTTCGCTGAATTCTTTTTTGTCAGGAAATCGGCAGTGCAGTTCCGGTTTCATCAGTCCGGGAACAACGCCAAACATATTTTTAACGGCACCTGACATTCCAGTCATACAGTGGGTTTTTAATTTTCCAATGTCAATGATGATGTCCGCATCCAAAATAGGGGAGATGACCTGAAATTCTTTGCAACGAATTGCGTTCGGTGCTTTTAACGAACGATAAGAACAATCCGTATTGAGCAGGAAACCATATTGCTGCGCCATATTTGTATATCCGCAAGCCTGATAAATATTTTTTACCGTTGATGGAGTATATCGGCCTCCGGAACTTTCGGCAATGGTAACTTTACCGCCAAGTTCTTTTACTTTCGTACCTACTGCAGCCACCAATAATGGATGTGTAATAATAGCGGTATCGGGATTGCATTTCATTAATAAATTCGGTTTTATGACAACATTTGCACCTTGAAACAGAAAACGGTTTAGTGCAAGATGGTCGAATATATCATCCACAGCTTGTTTTAGCGGTTCATATTGATACTCCGTGCATGGTGCTAAATATACTTGTTCCATTTGATAGCTCCTGTCAGTAAGAAAAATAAAAAAGCTTCACCTTGCGGTGAAGCTGGCAAGGCTAATTGCTGCCGCGTTCCTTCAAGAAACGTTGAATGCGGCTGAGCGCCTCAGTAATATGATTTAACGAATAAGAATAAGAAACACGAAGGAAACCTTCTCCACAGTCCCCAAATGCATTTCCGGGAACAACCGCAACGTGTTCTTTTCTAAGCAGTTCTTCTGCAAATTGTTCCGATGTAAGACCTGTGCTTTTGATACATGGGAACACATAAAAAGCGCCTTCCGGTTCAAAGCAAGTAAGACCCATTGCGTTAAAAGAGTCCACAATTAATCTGCGGCGTGCATCATATTGATTGCGCATATATGCAATATCATCATCGCCGTTTTTCAAAGCTTCTGTTGCAGCGTATTGTGCCATGGTTGGAGAACTCATAATTGCATATTGGTGCAGTTTTGTCATAGGGTCAATAATTTCATGAGGGCCAACCGCATATCCAAGTCTCCAGCCGGTCATAGCGTACGTTTTGGAGAATCCGTTTACAACAACGGTGCGTTCTCTCATACCTTCGATTTCGGCAAAGCAAACATGGCTTTCTTTGCCGTAGGTTAACTCACCGTAGATTTCGTCTGAAAGTACCAACAAGTTGTGTTCACGTACTACTTCTGCAATTTCTTCCAAATGTTCGCGGCGCATAACAGCACCTGTTGGGTTGTTCGGGAATGGCAGAATCAACAGTTTGGTTTTCGGCGTAATTTTTTCCCGCAATGCTTTTGCTGTTAAGCGGAAGTTATCTTCCATTTTTGTTTCTATGGTAACAGGAACGCCTTTTGCCATTTCAGTCATAGGTACATAACATACAAAGCTTGGTTCAGGGATTAATACTTCATCTCCGGGATTAATTAAAGTGCGAATACAGAGGTCAATGGCTTCTGAGCCGCCCACGGTAACAAGCACTTCGCTTTCAGGGTGATAAGTTACATGATATTTTCTCTCAACCCATTTACAAATTTCCTGGCGCAGTTCAAAAAAACCGCGATTTGGAGAATACCATGTTTTGCCTTGCTGCAAAGTATCAATCGCTTCTTGACGAACATGCCAGGGAGTAGAAAAGTCAGGCTCTCCGATGCTGAGAGAAATGACATCTTCCATTTCATTTGCAATATCAAAAAATTTACGAATGCCGGAAGGTTTTACTGCTTTTATTTCATGATTCAGTAAAGATTCATAGTCAATCATTACAGTAGATTCCTCCGATCTTCTTCTTTTGGAGATGTTAAAATAACGTCTCCTTCTTTATAACGTGTCAGGATAAAATGAGTTGCTGTGGAAAGAACCGAATCCAATGGAGAAAGTCTTTTTGCCACAAACATGGCAATATCCTGAATGCTGTCTCCATGTACCATAACCTCACCTCCTGACATCTACTTTCCACTTTACTGAACTGCATAATTTTTTTTGCAATTTCATCAAAGCCGCTTTCTTTTTGGCTGTATCACTTTTTTATGATGGTCTATTTGCTTTATATCCTTTGATAATACCTTTTTGTTGGTAATCTGCAATTTCTTTTTCCACTTCTTCTTCTGTTTTTCCCAGCATCACTGCCAGTTGAGCATTGGTAAGACGTGCGTTTTCGTTTAATAGGCTTAATAAATCCATAATGACACTCCTTTATTTATGTAAAACATAATATCTGTTATTCCAATGGTAATAATACAGGTTCGCGATTTACAAAGATAGTAATGTGGTCAAAACCGGCATTTTGAGCGATTTGATACCCGTCTTCTACGCCGGAGCCGACATCTGCCCATCTATGGGCGTCCGAACCAATGGTAAGATATTTACCGCCTAGTTCTTTGAACCGCTTAATTACGGTTGGGCAAGGCATTGTTTTGCCAATTGCCTGTCTCAGGCCGGATGTATTTAATTCCAGCGCTTTGTTTTGTTCAATTAAGGCTTTTAAAATGTCATCTACACGGTCTTTGTAAACTTCATAGCTGACTTCTCTGTGTTGTTCGCCGACAATATAACGTAACGGATACGTTAAATGTGTCAAAGAATCGAATTTGCCCCATGCAATCAATTCCATAATTTCATCGAAATACGTACAGAGCAAATCGTGTATATCCAGTTTATTGTAATCCAGCAGGTAAAAATCTTCCAGACCACGAATATTGTGGAGAGAGCCAAGTACAAAATCAAAATCACATTCTGACAAAATCGATTCGGCAGCCTGTAAATTTTGCGTTGCCTGTCCAAGTTCAATTCCTTTATATAAATGCAGCTTGCCGTTTAACGCGGCCGCCGCTCGCTTGGTCTCCACGAAAGAATCTTTGATAGCTTTTGCATAATTTCTTTCTTCATACATATTACATTCACAATGGTCTGTGATAGTCAGTGCATATAATCCCATTTTCACGGCATAATCGCATAGCATCATGACAGGGTCATTTCCGTCATGGGAAAAGCAGCTATGTACGTGTGAATCAGAAATGGTAGTATATTTCATCATATATCATTCCTTTCATTGGAGAATCTTATCATTTTTTTATTAGAATATATGGTTATTTTCTATCATACCACATACCATACTTTTTTTGTAGATAAAAATGAAAAAAAGCAATCGTTATTTTCCTAACAATGTTTTTACGGTTTTGTCGAATTATTCCGTCGAAATAGAAAGAGATTTCGGGTTTTTATCTTGACAGAATAGGGATTCTCCTTCATAATTATGAATAACTTATGAAATATTTTTGGAGGTATTGTTTATGCGTGCTGTTATTACAGTATTAGGCAAAGATATGGTTGGTATTTTGGCAAAAGTTTCTGCAAAATGTGCAGAAGTGGATGTGAATGTCATTGAAGTAACACAATCTATTTTACAGGATTTGTTCGCAATGATTATGATGGTGGATATTTCAAAATCAAAAATTCCGTTTGATGAATTGGTAGACAGCTTAAAGAAAATCGGAGATGATATGGGATTGAAAGTACACGTAATGCACGAAGATATTTTCAATTCTATGCACCGTATTTAATTTGTTATCATAGGTAAGCTTCTTTTATCGCAATAGGAAAGGATTTGAAGTATGGTTAATTCACGTGACATATTAGAAACCATCAATATGATAGACAACGAACATTTGGATGTACGCACCATTACAATGGGTATCTCTTTGTTGGATTGTATTGATTCTAATATCCAAACAGCTTGTACAAAAGTTTATGATAAAATTTGCCGCTATGCCAAAGACTTGGTGAAAACGGGTGAAGATATCTCCAAAGAATATGGGATTCCGATTATTAATAAAAGAATCGCGGTTTCTCCGATTGCTATGTTGGCAGGCGCGTGCAATGGAAAAAGCCCAATTTATTTTGCACATGCTTTGGATAAAGCCGCAAAAGAAGTCGGCGTTAACTTTATCGGCGGATATTCCGCTTTGGTACATAAAGGCTTCAGTGCAGGCGATTATGCATTGATTTCCAGTATTCCGCAGGCTTTGGCTGAAACGGATTTTGTTTGTTCCTCTGTTAATATCGGTTCTACAAAAGCAGGTATTAACATGGATGCTGTTGCCAAAATGGGTAAAGTGGTACGTAAGGCAGCAGAACTGACGGCCGACAGAGACTGTATTGGTGCTGCAAAATTGGTAGTGTTCTGTAATGCTCCGGAAGATAACCCATTTATGGCAGGCGCATTTCATGGTCCTGGAGAACCGGACTGCGTTATTAATGTTGGCGTTTCCGGTCCGGGGGTAGTGCGCGCAGCTGTTGCACAGGCAGGTGATTGTGATATTACCGAGATTGCAAATATCGTAAAGAAAACTGCATTTAAAATTACACGTACCGGACAATTGGTAGCACAAGAAGCTTCCCGCAGATTGTGCGTACCGTTTGGTATTATAGATTTATCTTTGGCTCCTACTCCTGCTGTGGGCGATTCCGTTGCTTACATTCTGGAAGAGATGGGTCTTGAAAATTGTGGCGCACATGGCACCACAGCAGCGCTTGCGTTGTTAAATGATGCCGTAAAAAAAGGCGGTGTCATGGCTTCCTCCCATGTTGGAGGTTTGTCTGGCGCATTTATTCCAGTATCTGAAGATGCGGGCATGATTCATGCTGCAAGAGCAGGCGCTCTTACATTAAATAAGCTGGAAGCAATGACAGCTGTATGTTCCGTTGGACTGGACATGATTGTAATTCCAGGAGACACAACCGCTGATATTATTTCCGGTATTATTGCAGATGAGGCTGCTATTGGTATGGTGAACAGTAAAACAACTGCTGTTCGTTTGATTCCTGCAATTGGTAAAAAAGCAGGAGAAGAATTGGATTTTGGCGGCTTACTGGGCAAAGGACCAATTATGGAAGTAAACCGAAATTCTCCAAGTACCTTTATTAATCGCGGCGGCAGAATTCCTGCTCCGCTGCAAAGTTTAAAAAACTAATTTCTTTTTTGCTAAATTTCGACCGCAAAGTTAAGTTCTGTACATTTTAACTAAAATTTTTCACATGTTTTTTCATACAACATAGTATTTACAATTTGTCAATGCAATAAAGTATGAATTATTTAGGTTTAATATGCGATTATGGTTAAAAATAGGCTTGATTTTGCGGTTGTTATTTGTTATATTTAATGAGTATTGTCAAGAGTGCGGCAAAATGGTGTTATTTGTTGCTATTCACAAATTCAGAGGTTTCATTTTAGAGCTCTACATAGCAACTTAAACAATATACGCCTCACATTTATGCAAAGTCTGTTAATAATCAGTTTAATTGGTATTAATAGTTTTGCATGCGACATACATTACATATTATACGAGAGGTGTTGGTTTGCAGGACATCAAATGAATGAATGTTTTATATTGGTTTTATATCTTTGCGGATAAAAACTTGCTTTTTCTGTACCGCTTGTAATTGTCTTTTATTACATATGTGATTTTGTCATTTTAACATAAGAGATAGTATATATTTATATCAAATAAGTATTGCTAGTTAAGTGAACAAAATAAGGTGCGGTGTAAAGCAATGCTTTTTAGAAACAATGTTATAATTCCGTATGGAATTTTTGTTGATTTAATGTGTTGTGAATTGGCATTTGGCTCGTTATAATATATTTGTATCAAGCTCAAGCAAAGCTCAAATTTGTTGCATTTAAAAGGAGGTGCGGTCAAAGTGCAGGACATAGTCAAACAAATAGTTGATATGGACCGTAAAGCCAGAGAGATTACTGCCGCTGTTGAACAGGACAGACTAAACTCTGAAAAGGAAATTGCTCAAAAACGCGTTGAACTACGCGCTGAGTACCTTGCAAAAGCTAGAGAGGCTATTCCTTCTAGTGAATCCCAGGAACGCGCTGCCGCTGGGGAGTATTGTTGCGAAAAAACGCAGATCTATCACGAGAACTGGACGAGCTTTACAGCAAAAAGGGTGACGAATGGGTTAATAACATCGTTGCACAAGTGATAGGGGAGTGATTGCATGCTTGCCAGTCTTTCTTCCAATGCTGTTTCAGCAAAAGCGAGAGGTATGCACGGTAAACGTCTGACAAACAACAATTTTATGGATCTCCTAAATTGTAAAACTGTTCATGATGTTGCCTACTACCTCAAAAACCGCACAAGCTATAACAAACTCCTTGCAGGAATCAACGAGAACGAAGTTTCCCGTAGTGAACTTGAGGTTTTGTTAAAGCAAAAAATCTTTGACGACTGCTCCGATCTTGGTAGGTATGGAGCGTCGGTTGGAGAACGTTTTTCAGACTATTTAATCATGCGTAGTGAGATTGAACAAGTCATGCATAGTTTAATTCTGTTAAACTCCGGTAAAGATGACGGTTATGTAAACTACATGCCTGAATTTTTGCAGAAGAAAACAGGAATCGATTTGGATGCTCTTAGCCAAATCAAAACATATGACGACTTGCTCAGAGCGTTGTGGTTACACCCATACGCGTGCGCAATCGCTCCCTTTAAACCGATTTCGGGTAACCGTTTCTGATTACACCAAGATTGAAAAACGTTCTCTTTATATCCTCTATAACACTGTTTTCACAATGATTAAGAAGAATTACAAGGGTGGAGCTGCAAAACAACTCCGAGATATTTTCAATTCCTACCTGGATTTGGATAACTATGTGCGCATTGTCAGAATGAAAACATTCTACAAAGCGCCGCCGGAGGCAATTCGCGATGCGCTGTTGCCGTTTACTACCATTAGAAAGCACTTTATTGATGCGATGATTGAGGCCAAAGATGAAGAAGAAGTTCACGCTATCATGGCACAAACTTCCGTTGGTAAACGCTATCTAAAGGGTACAGAAGGGTTTGAAGATGATATTCCTTTGCGTGTTCAATATGATACCGCAAACCACCACATTCATTTTTCCACACACCCTTCCGTAGCTCTTTCGTTTATCCATTCTGTAAAGCAAGCTGAAGTATATGATATCATCACCATTTTTTGGTAGCGCATCGATACCATCTCTGCACCCGCCAAAATAGCAAACATTTTACCATCGTCAATTTCCTTTAGCGAAAGGAATGGTCGAGCAATTAGCTGCCGAAAGAAGTAAGCATTATCGGCAAGCTGTCTGAGCTGGATAAAGTAGCAACAATCTGTGGTCAATCAAATGTATTCCATTCAGATAATAAGCGACCCTATGCAGAGCTGACTCCTGACTTCGCCCCCATTTTAAATGAAGACAATCCATATGCAGAGCCATTGCAACAACCTTCGAATGATGCCATGCATGGCAACAAAACTTTGACTCTTTTAGACACCAAAGAGACAAAGAACATTCATATGGATAATGACGCAATGATTTCTTATGCAAAAGAAATTGCTGCTCAAATCAATGAATGGGAAAAAGAAAAGAAAGAAGCCGAAGACAAAATTAAAGAGTACACATCCGTAATTGATGATATGGGTCACTTTGTAGGACTGAATCTCAATTTGGATGAAGTAAATTCTTGTGAGTTTGTTCAGGTTCGTTTTGGTGCATTGCCAAAAGAAAATGTAGAGAAACTGGCTGTCTACAAAGACAATCCGGACGTTATCTTTACTCCATGTACAACTGACGATAAGTATCAGTGGGGTGTATATTTTACACCAATCACTGCAGCATCATCTGTTGACCGCATTTTCTCAAGCTTAAAGTTTGAGAGAGTAGAGCTAAACGAGCTAAAGGGTTCCCCTGAAGCAATTGTGGCAGATGTTCGTGCAAAGCGTGACGCCGAAGTTGCCCTTGTAAAAGAGATTGAATCTAAAATTGAATCTCTTTGGAGACAGGAAGGTACTAAACTACAACAAGTATTTTCTCTTCTGACTGAGAAAAACGTTTACTTTACATCTATCTGCCGCAACGCAGCAAGATATGATGACAACTTTGTTGTTGTAGGTTGGATTCCTGCAAGTACCAAAGTTTAAATCAAGCAAAACCAACCTGAATTTGATGGAAGTTTCCTTCAAAGGCGGTCAGGAAGCGAAAAAGCACAATCCACCAACAAAAATTAAAAATGCTGGTATTTTTAGACCATTCGAATTCTTTGTTGATATGTATGGTATGCCTAACTACAATGAATTCGATCCAACTCCATTCGTTGCAATTACATACACCATTTTGTTTGGTATTATGTTTGGTGACCTTGGACAAGGACCTTGTATCGCAATTGTTGGTTTCCTAATGTGGAAACTGAAAAAAATGGCCATTGGTAAAATCTTGATTCCTTGCGGTATTTCATCCGCATTTTTCGGACTGGTCTACGGTTCGGTCTTTGGTTTTGAAGAATGGCTCAACCCGATGTACGAAGCAATGGGAATTGCGGGTTCTCATGGAAAACCAATCCATGTAATGGACGGTGCAACTTCTCAATTGGTTATTTATGCAACCATTGGCTTTGGTGCTTTGTTGATTATGATCGCTATGGGTATTGGTATTGTTTCTAATATCAAACAAGGTCACTTAGAGCATGCACTGTTCGGTGAAAGCGGTCTTGCCAGCCTAATGCTTTACATTGGTATTATTGGTTTTGGTTTAACTGCATTCTTAGGTTGGCCAATTGCTACCTTCGGTGGAAGCGTTAACATTTGGGTTTGGTTGGTAATATTAGTATTCCTACCATTAATTGCAATTTTACTGAAAGGTATTCTTGGCCCTCTATGTGAAGGTAAACCTTGGAAGCCTGCAAGCTGGGGCGACTACTTTATGCAAAGTTTCTTTGAAATCATTGTTATGTTCATCGAATACTTGGCACACACCATGTCTTTCCTTCGTGTAGGTGCATTCGTTCTTGTTCACGCCGGTATGATGCTGGTTGTATTTACACTTGCAGACATGGCAGCAGGCATGATGCCAGTTTACATTATTATCGTAATTATCGGTAATATTATTGTAACTTGCCTAGAATGTCTACTTGTATGTATTCAGGTTCTTAGACTTCAATACTACGAACTGTTTAGCCGTTACTATGAAGGCAGCGGTCGCAAGTTCGAACCAGTTACAGTAAAAGCTGCTGAATAATTATTGCAGTGATACTAATAAAAAACAAAAAATACTAAAAAACTTTAAAAATTTTAATTGTTAAGTTTTGGAGGAAATATTATGACTTACGTATTAATTGCTTTGCCACTTATCGCTATTATTGCTTCCGTATTTTTCGCAATCAGAGCTGTTAAAAAAGGAAAGAAAGCTAAAACAGCATTTAAATCTCAAGTTATCGCATTTGCTGCAGTTGCAGTATTGACATTCGCAATCCCAATGGTAGCTTCCGCTACAACAGCTGCTGAAGATGCAACTCCAGCAACAACAGCTGCAGCTTCCGAAGAAGCAACTGCTGCTGACACACAAGACAAAAACTTCCAAAATGGTATGGGTCTACTAGCTGCTGGCTTCGTAACAGCTATCTCCGGTATCGGTGGTGGTATCGCTGTTGCTGCTGCTGCTCCAGCTGCTATCGGTGCAACTTCTGAAGATCCAAAAGTATTCGGTAAAGCTTTGATTTTCGTTGCTCTTGGTGAAGGTATCGCTCTTTACGGTTTGCTTATCTCCATCTTGATCTTGAACAAAGTTGCTTAATTTTAAGAAAGCAGGTGGCATCACATGCGCTTTCACCTTGTAAGCGATAATGAGGACACCCTGGTTGGTATGCGTTTAGCAGGTGTTGACGGTGTTTTAGTCAAAGAACCTGAACTCGCACAAAAGGCTATAAACGAGGCAATGAACAATCCAGGCGAGATTGCTGTTGTATTATTAACAGAAGGCGTTGTGGCTATGTGTTCAGAATTTGTTTATGACCTTAAACTAAACCGCAAGCGTCCGCTTATTGTGGAAATTCCTGAAAGGGGCGGCAACGGTCGCGCCAAAGATTCTATTACCCGTTATGTCCGCGAGGCTATCGGGATTAAGATTTAGTTTCTATTTTGCAGCTTGGCCGCTATTGCGGCGGAACGGGGGTTAATATGGCTTCAAATGTCGATAAATTGAGCAAATTCAACTCCGCCATTAATCACTATGCTGAATCACAACGTGAGAAAATCTTGAAAGATATCGCTGACTATCAAGCAAGAGAGCTGGAAGAAACAGCTAACAATGCTAAAATTGAGGCAGATCGTCTTTTGGTTAAAGAGTTGGCGGAAATGCGTGATCGCATTATGCGTGAAATGTCCCATCGTGAGATGGATTCTCGCAGAGAATTGCTTACTAAACGCCAAGAAATTTCTGAAAAAGTATTCGAGAGAGCTGAAAAAGCTTTGATTGAGAAATATACACAAAAAGCAGAATATGCATCTTTAATGGAGCGTTATGCTGCTAACATTGCAAAAGTATTAACTGAACCAGGTACCGTAGTATACGTAAAATCTGGCGATGAAAAATACAAAGCACAAATTGAGAAAGCTTTTGGCGATACTGTAACAATTGCAGTAGATGATAAGATTAAAATTGGTGGACTTCGCGCTGAAAACGTAGCAATGCGTTTAGCCGCGGATGAAACACTTGATTCCATTCTTGCAAGTAAACGTGGATGGTTTGAAGAAAATTCGGGAATGGCTGTGGTCTGAGCCGGAAATACCCATTTATAATGGAGATGAGTTTGATGGAAAATCAGAATGTTATATACGGCATTAATGGACCGGTTGTTACCGTAAAAAATGCTCGCAGCTTCTCTATGATGGAAATGGTATTTGTTGGACACGAGCGTCTCGTTGGTGAGATTATCGGTATTAATGACAAATTTACTACAATCCAGGTTTATGAAGAGACTACCGGGCTAACACTCGGAGAGCCAATCTACGGTACTGGCAGTCCAATGAATGTTACATTAGGTCCTGGCATTATGAGCAACATCTTCGATGGTATCGAAAGACCATTGAAAGAGATTGCGAAAGAAAGCGGAACTTTTATCAATCGTGGTAGTACCGCTTCTGCTTTGGATGAAGAAAAACTATGGGATGTTACATTAAAAGTGCAAGTAGGCGACACTCTAAAAAGCGGTGACGTTTATGCTGAAGTGCCTGAAACACTTTCAGTTTTGCATAAATGTATGTTAACACCTTTAATTCCAACAGCTACTGTTACTAAGGTTATGCCTAACGGACAGTACAAAGTACATGATACGGTTGTTGAGGTAGAAGATGCAAACGGCAAAAAGCACGAGCTTACTCTTTGCCAAAGATGGCCTATCAGAAATGCACGTCCTGTTTCCAAACGTACAACTTCAACTGTACCGCTAATTACAGGACAAAGAATTCAAGACGCTTTATTCCCAATCACCAAAGGTGGTACTGCTTGTATTCCGGGTGCTTTCGGTTCCGGTAAAACAATGACACAGCACCAACTTGCAAAATGGTGTGATGCTGACATTATTATTTATGTTGGCTGCGGTGAGCGTGGTAACGAGATGACTCAGGTATTGGAAGAGTTTGCTGAGTTGATTGACCCAAGAACAAATAGATTGCTAACTGACCGTACTGTGTTGATTGCGAATACATCCAACATGCCTGTTGCGGCTCGTGAAGCTTCTATTTACACAGGTATTACACTTGCTGAGTACTATCGTGACATGGGTTATCACGTAGCTATGATGGCTGACTCTACTTCCCGTTGGGCGGAAGCTCTTCGTGAGATTTCCGGTCGTTTGGAAGAGATGCCTGCTGAGGAAGGTTTCCCAGCATACTTGCCATCTCGTCTTGCAGAGTTCTATGAGCGCGCAGGTTATGTACATAACTTAAACGGCACAGAAGGTTCTATCTCTGTTATCGGAGCGATTTCTCCTGCCGGCGGTGACTTCTCTGAACCTGTTACACAAAATACCATGCGTTTTACCCGTTGCTTCTGGGCGTTGGATAAATCTCTTGCATATGCTAGACACTTCCCAGCGATTGACTGGATGGCTAGTTATACAGAGTATCTAAATGACTTGGAACCTTGGTACATCGAGCATCTTGGCGAAGAATATCTTGAATACCGCAGTGTAATCAATAATCTTCTGCAAGAAGAAAACAAATTGATGGAAATTGTTAAATTGGTTGGTGCAGACGTTTTGCCTGACGACCAAAAATTAGTCATTCAAATTGCTAGAGTTATTCGAATTGGCTTCTTACAACAAAACGCTTTCCATCCGGATGATACTTATGTACCAATTGAAAAACAGCGCGATATGATGAAGGTAATCGTTCATCTTTACAATAAGAGTAAACAAATTGTTGCTGCAAACGTTCCATTGGATGATTTGCTGTCAACTGGTTTGTATGAAAGAATTATTAAGATGAAATACGAAGTACCTAACAATAAACTTGAAATGTTTGATAACATTATTGACGATATCGATCGTACAATTGCTGGTGTTCTTAACGCATAAGATTGACGCCGATAAAATTCTTATCATTTCCCGTGCGAAGGTGATAAGAATTACTCTAGTCTATAGTCGCACGGAGAAGGCGGTTATAATATGATTCTTGATTATATTGGCGTAAAAGAAATTAACGGCTCTCTAATCGTTATCGATAATGTTGAAAATGCTTTCTATGAAGAAACAGTTGACATTCGCCTCGATGATGGTTCCATGCGTCAAGGTAGAATTGTGCAAATGGATGGCAAACGTGTTGTTATCCAGGTTTTCGAAGGATCTCGTGAGATTTCTCTAGATAATACCCGCACAAGACTACGTGGCCGTGCAATGGAGATGCCGCTTTCGCCAGAAATGCTAGGACGTGTTTTTAACGGTGCTGGTGACCCAATTGATGGACTCGGTGAAATTTATCCTGAACAAAGAATGAATATCAACGGTGCACCAATTAACCCAGTATCCCGTGTATATCCAAGAAACTACATTCACACTGGTATTTCTTCTATTGACACTCTAATGACACTAATTCGTGGTCAAAAATTGCCTATCTTCTCAGGTTCCGGTATGCAGCATAATGAGCTGGCTGTTCAAATTGCCCGCCAAGCTAATATTACTGATGCAGAGGGCGAAGGCAAATTTGCAATCGTATTTGCTGCGATGGGTGTTAAAAATGACGTTGCGGACTACTTCCGCCGTTCATTTGACGAATCCGGTGTTTTGCAGAAGGTTGTTATGTTCTTAAATTTGGCTGATGACCCAATCATTGAAAGAACACTAACACCACGCTGCGCACTAACAACAGCTGAATATTTGGCATATGAAAAAGACATGCACGTGCTTGTTATTATGACAGATATGACAGCTTATGCTGAAGCTCTTCGTGAATTTAGTTCCTCTAAAGGTGAAATTCCTGGTAGAAAAGGTTACCCAGGTTACCTATATTCCGACTTGGCTTCTCTATATGAACGTGCTGGTATGGTTCATGGCAAAAGGTACTCCATTACCTAAAGCTACCAATTTTGACCATGCCTTAACGGACATTTATCGCTTTTTCAATTTTCACCCTGTACCTGACCTTACAGGTTACATTACAGAAGGCCAAATTTCTTTGGACCGTTCTTTGGATGGTAGCGGCATTTATCCACCAGTTGGTATTCTGCCATCTCTATCCCGTTTGATGAAAGACGGTATTGGTGCAGAGTTTACTCGTGATGACCATAAAGGTCTGTCAGACCAATTGTTTGCAGCTTATGCAAAAACAATGGAAGCTCGTTCTTTGGCATCTGTTATCGGTGAAGAAGAATTGGCTACTTCTGATAAGAGATATATTGAATTCGGTAAATTGTTTGAATCTCGTTTTATTACACAGGGATTCAACGAAAACCGTACAATAGAACAAAGCCTCGATCTGGGTTGGGAATTGCTTTCCACTTTACCACGTGTTGAATTAGACCGTGTACAAGAAGAACTTCTGGATAAATACTATATTGAAGGTCTTTTGCAAATAAGGTGTGGAGTTTTTAACTCTGATGAATGAGGTGAGCTATATTGAGTAACCAAGTCGGTACCAACCAAAAGTCAGTTGCTTGCCACAAAGAAATCTTTGGAAACTTTCCAAAAAAGGTTTTGAGATTCTGGACCGTAAGCGTAACGTACTTGTTCGTGAGATTATGTCTTTACTCTCAAAAGCTGCCGAAGTTCAAGATAGAATCGACACTACTTATGAAGTGGCTTATGAGGCGCTTGAAATGGCTAACATTACATTAGGCAATACAGGCGAACTTGCAAGCACAGTACCATTCGATGATAATTTGAATGTTGCATACAGAAGTGTTATGGGTGTAGAGCTTCCAATGGTTGCTCTAGAAGATTCTGAAATAGGTGGAATTCCTTTCGGCCTTATTTCCAGTAATGCACCGCTAGATGACGCTTTGGTAAAATTTACTGAAGTGAAAAAACTAACTGCGGAATTAGCTGAGATTGAAAATAGTGTGTTCCGTTTGTCTGTTGCAATTAAGCAAACAACCAGACGTGCGAACGCGCTTAAGAATATTATGATTCCTCGTTTCAAATCTGAAGTGAAATTTATTACTGAGGCATTGGAAGAAAAGGAAAGAGAAGAATTCTCACGTATGAAATTGATTAAAAAGAAAAAAGTTAGAGATGCTCAAGAAAACGAGAGCGCATAACAATTTTCGACAGGAAGCATATGCTTCCTGTTTTTCCTTATAGTTCATTTTTAATATCCAATAGAGATATCCAAAATCTGCTATGGCAGTTTTCGGCATATTTTATTGTCAAATTAGAAAAAAACGTATATAATTGAGATAAAGGAGGGACGAATCCCTATGAATTGGAAAAACGACCATTGGAGTAAAGAAAATTACCAAGATTTTAAAAATCACTTGCTGCAAATTGCAGAAGAGGAATATCGTAAATTTAATGAAAAAATCATTCCGTGTGATCATCCGATAC